>Ga0209771_1001560_pt1 | contig 14627 bp, 9 predicted proteins | sample SaaInl59LU_5_DNA_FD_184639 | JGI IMG/M metagenome (GOLD analysis project Ga0209771, IMG submission 184639) | Marine microbial communities from expanding oxygen minimum zones in the Saanich Inlet - ESP_59LU_5_DNA (SPAdes) (version 2) | ecosystem: Environmental > Aquatic > Marine > Intertidal zone ...
TCTCTGCGTTGGTCTCTGCTAGCTCAGCGGCAGTCTGTGCGGTTTGAGCGGCTGTGGCGCTATTGGCAGCAGCAGCTTCACTTGCAGCAGCAGCAGCAGCCTGATTGTTTACATCTAGAATTTCAGCAATGTTGTCCGCAATGACCTGAATGTCATTCGACAATGGGCCAGCACCAACATCACCAGTCGATGCGTCAAATGCCAACACTCGACCTTTGCGGTCTTCAGTCAGCAGCATCGAGGGCGCAACTTCACTATCGCTAAGATGAATGGTGCGATCGACGCGATCATCCAAATCGGCAATCAAGCCAACGATAGTATCCAGCTCTTCATTCAGCGCAGCGCGGTTAATATCCTGTCCCGCAACGAAGTCAGTAGTGCGCTCAAGAGCAATGTGACGCACAAAAGTAACCGTACTGCCACCAGAAGCACCAGTAACGCCAGTGGTAAAGGTGAGCGTTCCCGTTGAGCCATCGCCACCAGAGAGCGTGTAATCAGCACCCCCAGCCTTTAACACGCCATCGACGTAAACAGTCACGTCAGCATCATCAAAGAACTCGAACGGAACAGAGAAGACGGTTTGAGTTACGCCTTGAGCAACAGCATAGTTAATGCGTGGGTTGTTATCCGAAAGATCAATGGTCATTGGTTACTCCTTTGAATCGTATTCACACGAGCAAAGAGAAACCAACAACGCACAAAGAGACTAGGACAATTTAGTTAGCCCAGCCTCGACTAATCTGGTTTACCTCGTCGCGAATGAACCAAAGGTTAGAGCCCGGAAGATTTCGCACAAATTCCTTAGCGCCCTCGCCATATTCGCCCGACAAAAACACGCCCATAGAGTTTACCATATCAAGGCCCCACGAAGGGCCAGCGCCAGCTAGACCAGATACGCCATCCGCTATGCTCTTCTCAGTGTTGTACTTAGGAGAAAAAAGACCAGCAGTGATGTTGGGCCCGCCGAAAGCAAGTGAGGTGTGCATACTGGTATAGAAAAGATCAGAGTAGATTGAGCCAAGTCCGCTCATGTCTAGTGATCGAGCAAACTTATCCTGTACGCTCATCTCATTCCACACATAGTCTGGCGTTCTAATCTGAGTAACCATGTACCCTAGTCCCAGCATAACCGCAGAACCAAGCGCGCGGTTCTTAACTTGACCGTGGGCAATGGCACCAACCGTTTTGTTTACGGAAGCTAAGAGAAAGTTATAGAACTGGAAGGGCAGACCAAGAAAGCCGTTCTCAACGCGAGCATAACCCTTAACGATTGAGTCTTCTTTCATTCCGAACTTAGATGCAATGCTCATGGGGATGTGAGCGACGCCATCTACAATCAAAGGTTTATCTGCTGGAGTTGCAGACATAATCTGATTCAATACACCGCTATTCAATGCCGTGCGGAAGCGTAGAACGGTATCCTCGTTAAGCGTCTGAGCCTCTCGATAGTCCTTCAATGCCATGTCATTGATTGCGTTTTCATACTCAGCAGTTTGATCTTTGGAAAACCCCAAGTCTTCACGGCGAAAGCGAGAGTGATTAATCTCATGCAGCATGATAAAATTTGACCACTGCTTAGGAGTCTTAAAGATGTCAGGTAGCGCCTTCACGCCTTCCATCTTTGGATTTAACCAAGCCTTAGACTCAAACATCGGACCCTCGATGTAGTCGCGATCAAAGTTAATCGTCTTCGCTTTATCGTTGTAGAAAGCGGGAATGTATCGACCCTTGCGACTCTTGCCTACAGGCGAGCCATCCTCGTTAATTTCGATGACCTTAATGCGCTTCCCATCAATCTCGGGAATAGAGATAGAATCAGCCCAGTTGTCAGTGTTTGCCATATACAGCCCATCAGGCCCCTTCTCCCATGGAGCCTTAGCAATCTGACGCGCAAAGTCTTCATCGATGCCGTGACGCGCTAACCAAGTTATTGATTGATCGTCCAGCTTTCCTTGAGACAGCTTGATTGAGTAATCAATGATAGTGTGTGAATCAACAATGCCAGCGAGTTGCTTGGCGAGCGTGGTCATTGGGGCCAAGCCGTTGACAATGTAAAAAGCATTGCGAGCAGAGTTAAGCAAAGAGTTGGCTTGGAAATTGTTAGCCAAATCCTCTGAGATGCGCATGTGCGCAGACTGCATAAAGATATCTAGCGCAGCCCCAGAGTAGCGCACCTCATCAACCGCTAGGTTCACACGCTCTTTGTCAAACATAGCGCGCACACCCTTAAACACGCTGTCTAGCTCATGCTGCATTACAATGCGGCCAAAGTCAGGCAATGACGCCAAGCCAGCGCCACCCATGTATGCAAAGGAAGCAGCCTCTCGCAGAAAGAATGCAGCCTTCTGACTTAGGGCATCAGGGTTACGAATGACAGCACCGCTAATGCGATCATAAAGACCGGAAAAGTCACGACGCATTGCATTGATCTCAGCTTCACTTGCGCCAGACTCAAGCATGTCCAGCTCCATATCGAAGAGCGCCCCGGCAAAGTCTTTGCCAAACATCTTCTGGAAATGAAAGCGAGGCTCGATGCGCGCAGCATAGGTCTTCATTACGGCAAGCGGGTCAGTAGAAATAAAGTCAGTGACTAGGGCATTAGGGATATCTAGCTGACGATGACGGAAGTGCTTAGAGCGGCCATATCCAACACCGATGTTATCAATATTGGTTGGGTCTTTTTCACCAAGAATGCGATCAATGGTTTCCTCGGCGCGCTTGCGAAGAGCTTCAGGCTCAGTCGAAAGCTCGACCTTCGTAAACACCCCGCCCCTCACGTCAGTGACAAAAGGGTTCTTGCTGTACCAGTCATAAATTACATCAGAAAATGCCTGACGATTCTTTTTGATTGCGGTGTGGTCCCAGAACCGCGGATAAAAAGACTCAGTATCAGTGATGTTTGAGGCAGCAGCCAGTGCTTCTTGATCGCCCTTGAGCTGCCTTTTCAAATCATTCAGTCGGGCATCGATTGCGGTAATCGACTGAAGTTTCTTTGTAGCTTGGCGACGGTTTGTCAGCGCTTCGATCTCAGCCTCAAGAGCATTTACTCGTGCGGCCAGACCTTTCTGGCTTCGAATCAAGCCCACCTCTTCAAGCATCTCGCCTTTGGCCTTGAAGTATTCGTTAATGCGACGAACAGCATTGTTCTCTGCGTCTGTTAGGTTTTGATCGCCCTTAAGTCTGCGAGTATTCACAGAGTTCAACCAGCTTTCATACTTGTCGTTAGAGCGTGTAACCTTACGCGCTACATCTGACAGATTCAGATCAAGCACCGAAGAAGTAGAGGCATTTGTTTCGCTGGCCCACAGCTTAATAAGGTCATCATGAGCCCGAGCAAGCTCACCTAGTGAGGTAGCGGTGCGCTGATACACTGAGGGCGGCGCAGCCTTACCCACTGCATTGAGAGCAAGTGTAATGCCCGAATCGTTTGCAAGACTTACAAACTTTTCCTTTACCGAGCTTGGATACTTAGACTGCAAAGCCCGCTTCATTGGCGTACTAATCATCTTAAACAAGGGACTGTCGGTAAACTTATTCGCAATGATAGAGTATGGGTCATCGCCGTAGGCTCGAAGGTCATCAAGGTATCGATACCCAAGCTCTTTGCGCAATGTCTGAGCCTCAACGCGAAGCTGCTCACCCTGATCGCGCAAATCACGATCAACCTCAAAACGGGTTGCCCTATCCTCAAAGTCAGCAGCACGAGCTTCTAGGTCAGAAATAATATTGTTCAGCTCTTCCTCTGGCACCTCACGGTTAGGACGCTCAGTTGGTACGCTCTCAATCTCTTCTGGCGTAAGAACTGAGAGCTTCTCAGTGTCCTTAACGGTAGAGAAGTAGTCGTTGATTGCATTGGAAGTGCGCTCATAGGCTTGTGCCTTAGAAATGCTTGGTATGTTTACCGCACCACCAATAGCACCACCGAATAGAGTAGCCCCAATGATGTTGGCTGCACCTTCTTGGTACGTCGCGAGTGGGTCGTTTGGCTGTCGAAGAAAAGCCTCAGCACCAGCCTCAACAGCGCCAACCGAAACGCCACTGCGGAATGCGGCCATGCCGATAGTCTTGGCTGGAATGCCAACAGGAATAGCTACAAGGTTGATGGGGTTAAACAGCTCAGCAACCAAGGACTGGCCCAAGGTTGCGTCAGCTAACACGGCTCTGCGCTCATATGAGTTCTCAACCGTGCGCTTCATTGCGGCCATCATTTCAGGATTGTTTGCCTCAGAAAGATACGAGGAAAATTGTTCGTATCCTTTGACATTATCCTGCCAGCGAAAGGTTGGGTCAGCCTTGCCGCCATGAAGAAAAGCAGTCTGAAGGTTTTCGTATGCAGCGCCAAATGTTTGACCAATAGTCGCCTGAGTGACTTCACCAAAAGTGGGGCGTCGATTAACAGCTTCGCCAGTAGAGATGTTAGGGCGGTATTGGTTCAGTTCTGTCATGGTACTGGTGCCTCATAGACTTCTTGAGCGCGACGTGCGCGGCTCTCAGCTTGATCTATAGCTTGCTGGGCGGAAGCATTGCGAGAACTGTTTACCTTCGAAATAAACCGAGGGTCTGAAGTGGAAACAATGAATGGAATCATTGTCCCGTTTTGCTCGCGCATAACAACCTCACGACCAAGAGGTGCATCTTTGTTGAATCGCATAACTCGATAGGCAGTGTTGCCGCGCACAGCAGAACTAATGGGCTGGAGAAATAGCTCCTTGCGATCAGTGAACTCCTCACCACGGCCAGACTGAATCATATCGCGGCGCATAGAGGCCTCTTCAGCGCGGCTCATGCTAAACGTACTGAATGTAATTGGCTCATTGCGATCAGTCATTCCCGCATCAAGAACTTGCTCCTGAACAAAGGACATAAACGCACGCTCATTTCCGGGAACAATACGAGATAAGGCTGCGGGAGATCGACCATTCATCGATGTCCCGTAAACAACATTATCGCCATCTGGGTAGGTTACTTCAATCTGCCGCTCTAACTGATCTTTAATCTCAGAGAGGCTTTTGCGTCCAGTCGCAGCAAGCTGAATCGCAGCAGCGCGAAAGCCTTGGTAAGCAGAGGCAGGTGCATCTCCAATGCCATCAATGTTCTGAACAAAGGCATCAACCCCATCCTCACCAAACATAGAGTCGATTGACTCACGATAGGGCTTGTCAGAGTTATAACGCTGAAGTGGCGCAAAAGCCTCAGACATTGCATCAGAAGAGTCCCCGAATACTCGGCCATATTCAGACATGGCGTCCAAAACAGCAATCTTATCCGCGGCTAAACCCTCAAGTGCAGGAGATAAAATCTCTTGACCACTTGATGTTGTAGTTGTTCGCAAATTACGCCAGTGGCTAAGAATGACTGGCGAAAACTGTTGCATCATACCGCCTGAAGCAAACGAGCTGAAAGCATCGTGAAGCTCTTGAGGGAGCATGTTAGTCTGCTTGATATCATTTAGTATTTCAATAGACTCAGGGCTTCCGCTAAGAAGTACCTCGCCAAGAGTTTGACCATCAAGTTCAAACTTAGCCTCTAACGCATCTGAGTATGCACCACGGTCAGACTCATTATCTGGGTTGCCTAGACCTCGATAGATATTAGAAATCCTATCCTGCTTCTGCGCTTCCCTTGCGTCACGATTACGCTGCTCATTAAGAGCGCTACTGCGCTCATTGACATACGTCCTTAGGTTCGAGGTGCGACCAGACTCAGCGTTGTACTCACGCGCACGATCCAGAAGGGCTTGCTGGTTTATTGTTAGATTGCCTACAGTGCCAGTCTCAATGTAGCCCATGGCAGATTCCATCTGCCCTTCAGTGGGATTGGTGCCAAAGAAAGCAGAGGTCGCAGCTAAGGAGGCATTGTAATATGCTTCCGTTTTCATGTCTGAAGCCATCTTAGGATCAAGACCCTCAAGTCCATCAATCTGCTCCAAGACCGACACAACAGAGTTTGCGGTCTGGCCAACGGCAGTAAAGCCAATTTGCTTAATGGCTGGCATGATTTCAGATTGAGCCACGGACTCAGCCGCTACTCGATCTTGAAGCAGGTTGAATTGAGCAGGCCCCTCCTTGAAGGAGCGGACCTCGCTAGTAAAACTATCAATGACTTCAGGCCCAACGCTACCTGACAAGCGAAGAAGGGATGCCACAACATTCTCAGTCCCCTCCGGTGCCATGCTTGGCTGGCCCTGCACAACAGCGGCCTCAAGCTGAGTAGCCTGATCTGGTGTGAGACCAGATAGAGCGCGAAGAGCTAAGCCATCAACAGTCGCAGCTAGTTTTGAGTCTCGGTTAGCAATGATCTGCTTTGACTCGTCTTCATTGCCCGCAATCAGCGCATCACGCGCTCTATCGGTTGCACTTGAATAAGAAACAGAAGCAACATTAACCAAATTATTAGGGGAGTATTTCGAGTTAGCGGCAAGAGTCCTTGCGCTCGCATCAAGCGTAGCTTGCTCCTGAGACAGATCAAATACCATAGCGGCTTCTTGCGCCTGAATCTTAGCTTGCTCTTGCTGTTCTGTAATTTGAACAAGCTGTACTCGATCAGCCAACAGGTTATCTGAAAACTTCTCAATCTGAGCAAGGCTAGAAGGGGTTTGCGCAATTGTAGAAAGAGCGTCCTTAAGGAACTGATATTTATCTGGGATCGCGCTAATGTCCTGACTGCCGATTGCATACTGAATCAATCGAAGGTCTTCAGAGCTTTCAACCGTACCAGAAACATGACGGATAGCGCCGCGAGCAATAGCCATACGCTGCTTGAAGTTCATGTGTTGAACTTCATCGGCATTGATCAGCCCAGCCTCAGAGGCGTCGCTTATTGCAACGCCCGCAGACTCAGAGATAAACTCAGCTTGAGTCATCGAGCCTTCCTGCCCGCCAAATGAAGCAGCCCCATTCGCAGCAACAATAGCCTCTAAGGTGTCATTAGCCTCTTCGATAGCGCGAGCGTTAGCTGCCTTAGCTTCAGCGCGCTCATTGCGAATCTTGTTAATAGCAAGGCTAGTGCGAGTGGCGTTGAGGTAGGATGTGCCAACGTCAGCAATGTATTGCTTGAAGGTGCCCTGAGCATTATTCGACATCGAGGCAATGTAGTTAGACATTGCTGTTTCATAGAGAGCAACAGGGTTGGTACTGTCTTCAAACTGAACGGCAAGCTCACGCGCCTTGAGCTTAATTTCTTCATCAATAGATTGCTGAAAGCGAGAGTTGACCACACGCTGATAAGCCTCGGTAGCAATCCCACCAAAGCCTTCAGGTGGGTTAAAGGCTTCAGGCTTACCTGTAGAAGGGTCAATCGAAATGATAGCATCGCGAGCCGTTGACGCCGCAGCCTCAATGCCAGCTTTCTCCGCTTGACCAGCAGCAACCTTGAAGAGAGTGCCTGCGACTTGATTAGCAGAAGAGGCAACCGCTTCACCAACAATTTCCCCGCCGCGAGACGCCCGGGCTACACCTATAGGGCCAATCTTGTACTGGCGCTTCTCACGAATAACAGCCATCTAATTACCCCCTTACAGGTCGAAGTGTTGGTCGCACGCTAGTTTGTGGTGCGTTTGCGGTGGGTGCCCCACCAAAGGAAGTTTGATTGTATTGATAAAGCCCACTAGCGGCAGTGGTAAACGCGCCAACAACAGCAGAAGTAAGTTTGGCTTTACCCTCTGCACGGGTAGCAGCAGCTTGCGCCCTCATGCTTAACGATTCCATTTGAGCACCAAAAGCAATATCACTTACATCTTCAAATGCAGTCTCGCGTTGCTTGTCCAAGAAGGCCTTAACGGAGCGATCAGAGCCTCCAATGTCCCTGCCTGATTTTGCAAAGGAAGCAATGTTAGCCGAAAGGTTTGCATCATACTCTTCTAGTCTGCGAGTGCTTCTATTCGAAGCCTCAGCTTCCCCTAAGATACGCTGAGTCTCAATATTGTAAGCGTTTAGTTCAGCCGTTTTCTTGGCGCTAATGCCGCCGTAGAGCTGAAATATTGCTGAAATCGCGGAAGCACCCGCGCCTGCTGCTGCTGCGCTCATTAGATAATTAACTCCGCAATCAAGCCGTTCACTTGAAGTGACAGCGGTTCATCTTGAGTAATGGTGATCTGTGGGTCACGCCCATAACCAAGCAATCTAAACTCTTTCTTTCCGTTGAACTCACCGTCAGTAACCAAGGGAGTATTGTTCACCTTAGCTGATCGCGTGCCGCGAAGGTCAAGGATAGCAGAAGAGATGCCGCGAGGATTGCCAGTCTGAGGCCCATTTCCCGCAGCCACATCGATTGGATTGGTCGTAACGGATACAGGAAATGAGTATCCAATATAGGCTTCAGTGTAGGCAGGGTTGTATCCTGACAGATCAATGCTGCCGCTAGCAACAGTATGAGTGCCTAGATAGTCTTCACGATCACCTTCAACAGCAATCACATCAAGAACGATCCCGTCACTGAAGTCAGCCGATACATCGGCCACGTTTGAGGTCAGGCTATACAGCTTGGATTTATCTAGCTGCCAACCGTCTTTGAACTCAACCAAGCGCAAGTCACTGCCATCAAACCAAACTGATGCGAACAAACGATCATCAATAGCTGCTACAGAACTGAACTCACCCTGAGTAGTAAAGCGTGTCCAGCCTGCGCGCTTCTCAGCCCTGCTCGAACTAAACACAGTGCAATCGCCATTGGCTTTTGTGAACACAGCAAAGCCTTCGGACAGCTGAGCAAACCCGTTGACAACAGCTACATCCTGAATGCCATCAATGAGGTGGGATGCAATATTGGAGACAGCAGTGGAAGTATATGCGTCTTCATCGTCAGTGTAGAGGTACTCACGGGCAACCTTACCGCCAGTCTGAATAAATATTGTAGCCCCGTCTATCGAAGTCGGTTCAACGAACTCACAGCCGTAAGGCGTCTGCTTTCGAATCTGAGCGTTGGTCGGTGTGATTGCTTGGTTGAGGTACGTTGGAACGTATAGCTCTGCCGATGCAGTAAAGACCTGAAGGTCGCGGTTAGACACTAAGTATCGAATCTCGTTTACGTCACCAGTCGCAGCGACAATGTTGATTGAGTCATCATCAGCCGCATCACCAACATCAAAGTTGAAGAAGCTGCCGATCTTACTCAGCCAAAGAGAATCGGGTTCAGCAATGGTGCCGCCAAAGCATAAGCGGTTCTCGTGAAATTCAATCGCTGCAGGATACCCACGCACGGAAGAAAACGATTGCTCGGCCCAGTCGCTTGTTGGGGCGTGAGTAACAACCTTTACAAAACCACCGCCATCTTCACTAGCATTGGCCGCAGAGCTTGCATCGAACCTATAAGTGTTTTCGTCAATGATCTCTTGAATCAAGCGAGAGCCATTGATTGCGTTAGCATTGATTCCGCCAACCGCAGAAGCGTCAACAATTTGAATTGTGTCGCCAGCATCCAGTCCATGATTAAGGTGTGTTACCTCAATGCCAACGCTTCCGGCATTAGTTCGGAGCGGGTTTGCAATTTCTAACCGAGTTTGCAGTGTACCACTAATCGAGACGCGCGCTTGTGTAGCGGATTGGACGCTTGTAATTTCCATTTCCGTATCGTGATACCGAAGGAATACGCCAACATGCAGTGAGTCAGGATAGTTCCCAGACCCATCTACTGCACCAGTAGTATCAAAGTAAGCTTCGGAAACTGTTACGGCAACATTGGTGCCAGATGTAGCCGCTGGATCAAGCGTGACATTGTTCCCGTGAAACACAGAGTATGGCTGATAGATTTTTAGCCCATCGACACGCTGATCAAACGAGAAAGTCTCCACCGTAAATGAGGTTAGGCTGGTTCGAATAATCATTCGCGGCATGAACAAAGGGTGCGCAATGAAAAGCACATCCCCATACTGGGCATAGGTGTACTGATGAATGTAGTCGTCATCGAATGGAACGCCCGCAAGTATAGAAACTTGAGTAACGTTCTCGCCATCAATCCTAAACACCCTTAGATATGTGTTTTGAATTGCGACAATGTAGCGCTCGTCGTCAGAAAAGATAAACGGTATAAGTTTGCACTGAAGCTTTTTACTGGTGTCTCGTGAGGGCAACAGCTGGAATATGTTCTTCATTCCCGGGCGCTTCTTTACGCCACCCTCAGCTCGCACCAATACATTCTCAAGGCGTTGCGCAGAAGCCTGATAAATCGGGGAATCAACGCGATGAATAACATTCTCGCTGATTTCTCCGTACTGAAAACTATTGAGTGGAACACGAACCTTTTGCATCAGCTACGCCTTTGAGCAACAAACCTTGAGGTGTTTAGTTTTCGAGTAGTCTGCTGCTGAGACTCAAGCCTGCGAGCTTGCGTCATGTAAAGCAAAGCCTTCTGCTCCATCATCTGGGATAGCGTTGCATCACGCGCAACAGAAGTCGCCAAGATGCCAGCAACCATATACTCAACAGCAATGGTAAAGTACGGGGGCCAGTCAGCTTCATCGGCGCGGTAGATGTAGTCTGCAATCAGAACATCAGTATCAGAAGCATCCGCATAAGCCTTGTCACCATAGGTGTCATACTTAATCGGGTGATCGTTTACAGTGATTGCATTCAGCATCAGGATGCCGCTTGGCAGCTGATAGGCAGCACTGAAGCGACCAGTTGGCGGAGCGACTAATCGACTTAGGATCGATTGGTTTGTCGCAAAGCGCCATCGTGTGTTTGTAAGTGCAGCGCGCGCAGTATCTTCATACATCGCATCGCATACGATTGCCTCAGAAGTCCCATCGGTAAATGAAGAAATAGCTTCGCCGCCGATAAGCAGAGAAGCACGCGAACAAATCTTAATTGCTGTATTAGCTACACTCATGTGAAGTATGGGGGCCGAAGCCCCCACCCCCTATCTTAGTTGTTGTCGAGAACTTCGTAGACACCGTTGCTATCAATAACAACAGCACCCATCGACATCATCGACGTGGCAAGGTGAGCTACCTTCTCAGCCACATAGTTGACCTCAGTCTGAACATCAGCGTTCATGCCAAGACCAACAGCGCTGGTGTGGTAAGCGTAGTTCTTGCCGCCAGCAACAGCCGAAGTCGAGAAGACCTTGAAGCCAAGGAATTCCTTCATGGTCATGCCGCCTGCGAATGGCAGGTTCTGCGGGCCAACGTAGTCCGAAGAGGCAAACTCATCGATGCCGAACATGTCAGCAAAGCCAGCAGGGGACATCGCAAGATAGCGTTGACCGTCTTCTGGAATGTCTGCCGAACCAAATGTTTCGAACAGAGCGAGAAGGTCTGCTTTTGCAATGGGACCAGTTGCGTCAGCAATCTGAGTAGCGTTAGCACCAGCATCCATTGCAGCTGTCACAAGCTCATCAGTCTTGCGACCCAGAGCAGCAGCAGCGGATTGCGCAACAGCTTGACGCTCATTGATGTTGATCTTCAGCTCATCCAGCTTGTCGATATACTCAGGTGCATACCAATCCTGCATGGTGACTTCCACATTGGTGTGCGCAAGCTCCATAGGAGTTACGTTACCGTTGCGGGATTTAGTCGTGGCAGAGCCAGTGCCGATCTTTTGGAATCGTGCAGTCGAACCCGTGACATTGGTAGTACGAACAGTGTTCCGCAGTTTGGAACCCATGCGTTGGTACGCCATATGTACTTCGGTTTCGAACTGTTTGATGAAGGCTTGGTCGATAGTATTAGCCATTTTATCAGTCCTTAGAAGAAGTTGCGGTGAACGGGTGTCCGGTCTTTCACATCAGCGAGGGTATCCTTGCGGGCCTCTCAGTGCATCACGGGCCGTGATATTGGACTCTCAACATAGTCCGTTACGTTTGCACAACGCACAAAACGTAAAAAGCTAAACTCTGCATCAGGGCTGAGGACAGCCTCTTGCTCAAAGCCTAGCATCATTAGCCATTTGGCTATCATATCGCTCTTGTCCCAGATTTCACATCTGATCTCATTCGCGAATTTGTGGTAGTACTTGATCAGCTCAGGAGATGATCGAGCAAAGCGCAGAGAGTTTCTGCGCAAGCCCTTACCAAAAAGCAGCCACATCAGGGCATTGTCAGTTAGGCCAGTGATTGCAAGGGGCTTGCCATCACGCATTACTGAGTAAACCATGTCTTCCTTGAGACAGCTCATTAGAACATCTAGCGGTTCTACCTTGTAAGCCACACGCAGCTCTCGCTCCGTCTCAAAACTTATATCTTGGTAGAACGGCTCAATGTGTGCAGCCTTAAACTCATGAAGCTCAAGACCGCACATTTCTATAATGGGCTTAGCCATAGAGAGACTTGAAGCCTTCTTCGACCTGCTTGATGAAGTGCGGATCGCGCTTCACTGGATTGTGGTAGCGTTCGTCTTGCATCATTTCGCGCAACGACTGCTCGTTTACTGCCTCAGTACGTGCAGCAGTGCCGGAGAAGGAACCGTCCTTCATTGCAGTCATGATATGCTCAAGGGCGATAATACCCTCATGGCTTTCGCACATCCGCTCAATTGCTGGCAGCGCATTCTCTGGGAAAAACTTAGAGGCAAATGCCGATGCAGCTTCAATGCGTGTATTGGCATTGTCGCCTAGCTTTACAGCTTCAGCCTCAAGGTCAGGCTGGCTACCCATAGTAGCTTGGGCATACATGTTAATGCCATTCTCAAACTCTTCTTGAGAGTAACCATTCTCGAATGCGTGATCAGACCACCACTTTAGAAGCTCGCTATTTACAGCATCTTCTGCGCTAACGCTTTCAGGTAGCTGGTAATCGCCCGCGCTATCTGGGCGATCCTTGTATGCGTCTGCTTGTAGCTCTTCGAGCAATTTGCTGCGGAGGTCTTCTTCTCGCGCGCCCAGCTTTGACTCAAGAGACTTGTACGCCTCTGCCAAGTCGTTTGGAGATTTATACTTACCAAGCAGGAGTTCGCCCGATTCAGGGGCTTCGGTTGCTTGCGTTTCTTCCGCGGGCGCTTCTGTAGATTCAGACGCTTCGCCACTGATCAGGCTCTCGCTCATTGTTGCTTGCTCCTATGTGCATGGGCAATACGTTGCTCAAGAAGGCCAACGATATAACGCTGGCCCTCAATGTGTCTCAGTTCTTCAGTCGTGACGTTAGGACCATTCACCATTTCAATAGTGATAGATCGAAGGTAGCGAAGCACAGCAGCACCAGTCGGGCTGTTGAATACCTCAGCTACGTTCTGACTAACTTCAAGGTCAGCATCAGCCTTACGCTGAATACCATCGATTCCGATATTAACCCTCTGGGGCAACCATCTGTCCTTGCTGTTGCTGCGCCATTTGCTGCGCTATTGCAGCTATTTGTCTACGCTGCTCTTCATCACGAATCAAGCTCTCTGGCACACCAAACTTCTTAGCTAGGTGAACAGCAGTCTTTTCGCTGTCGATAAGCATCTGCAACATCTCAGGGCCAAAGGTTGTTCCAACCAGCTCAAGGTAACGAGCAACCGATGAGATGTCTTGGTTGGCTTGCGCTTGAGCGAGAGGCGATACAGAGCGGACCTTAACCTCACGACCATTGATCGTGGGGAGATCAATCCGCCCCTGCTTCTTCAGAATATAAACCACACGCTGAAGAACAGGCTGAACAAGCTCAGACTGCAAACGACCAAACGCAGAACCAATCCGGCGAGACAAGTCAGCCATACGCTCAGCAATCTCAGTAGCAGTCGCGGGCGTTTTGTTAGGGTCGCCAAGCATCTCGTTATAAAGCGCGCGCTTGATATTGATCCGCATGTCATTGAGGACAAGCTGGGCCACATCGAAGCGACCAGCCGCATTGATAGGCTGAAGGCCAGAGCTACCCATTGCCTTGGGGATGATAGTCCCGGGCACTAACTGGATCGTGTCCACGTTCACAACGCCATCATCTTCCATCTGGTAAATGCCAGAGATAGACATCTGCGCGTTCTCAAGGATCAGCTCAATCGTGAGGTTCGTTGTCTTGATAGCGGCCAACGCATTGATCAGCGGACCACGGCCATAGACCTCACCAGCACACTTAGCCCAACGGAAACAGACAAACGGGTTAGACCCAACGCCAGCCATTTCCTTCTTATGCAGCAGGGTAGAGGTGCGCATACATATTGCGTAGTGGAAGTAAGCCTCTTCGTTTACGCGCGCGTAGTTCCGACAAACAACCTCAAGCACATCGGTAGTGTTGTTCCCACCCTTGAGGTTCATGACCTCTGGGGCAAACGTGCTGTTGGGATACATCATCTCAAGGTGATCAATCTCAACCTTTGCGCGCTTACGAAACACATGGTCAATGCGATCATCTGGCCCAGTATCGAGAACCACTTGAGGCAACGGGATTGCAGAGAAGACAACGGGATTGATTGAATCCCCTTCCTCTACACATAGAACCCCAGTCCCAACTGCTAGATCAATGAACGACTCGTGAACCTCCTGACCGAAGTTTGAGTTCTGGATAACCTCAAACACATAGTCAGTGACTTCATCTAGCTCATTGTCTACTGAGTCACGCTGCTCTGGAGGAACCTCGCTGCCTGAGATGAAGTCTGCCCAGCGAGCGAAGTTCGGAACAATGCCAGCCTGAAGGCGACTAGCAAACTCCTGAACGCCAACCACAGCAGTTTCATCGAAGATTTTATCGTCTCGGCGCTGCCCAGCTTCCTCATAATAAAA
>Ga0209771_1001563_pt1 | contig 14610 bp, 17 predicted proteins | sample SaaInl59LU_5_DNA_FD_184639 | JGI IMG/M metagenome (GOLD analysis project Ga0209771, IMG submission 184639) | Marine microbial communities from expanding oxygen minimum zones in the Saanich Inlet - ESP_59LU_5_DNA (SPAdes) (version 2) | ecosystem: Environmental > Aquatic > Marine > Intertidal zone...
CTATTAACATTTCTAAATCTGTATTATCTAGTTTAACCGTTTTATTTGCTTCTATATGTAGTTCTTCTGCTAAACCACTATAATAAGTGTTATCTAAATTCTTAGAAAATTTATATTGTTCTCCGTATCTGAAAACATTACAACCTGCACACTGAACTTGGCAGTTTTGTTCGTGCCACCTAGTAGAATAGTGCTTACGACTTTGAAAGTGACCGTTTTGCAGCTTCTTCCAATGGTCTTGTTTACCACAAGTGAAGCACTCTGCTATATCATTATTAGCAAACCGACGTCTTATATATATACTAAAAACCTTATCTAATTTATCTACTAATTTTTTGCGTTGTGTTCTTTTTGCCATTTGATTAGTTTCCCTAAGTCTTATATTTTATTTAACTTTTTATATCTATTTATTTTGTATTTGTTTTTTTTGCCTTTAAGGGCAACAAAACATTTAACTAAATGTCTAGTTTTAATAAAAAATTCAAAGTTATATATTTTATTTTAGAAAAAAAAGTAAAAAGCTATTTATTTTTCCAATTCTTAGTTATCTTCTCTGCTGAACGCATACCGAAATAACCACCATAAACCAAAAGTAATAAAGAACTAAGCAAATCAATCCAATCAGGAGATATTTTAAAGCCCTCTAAAGAACTATCTAATATTATATATATAAATAGTGTAGCCGTTAGAAAGGCTAGTGTTAAGGGTCTTATATTACGTGTTAAGTAACTATCTGTATTGTTATCCGAAACCCACCTTTTTGTGGTTTCTTGCATTTCTATTTTATCAAAGTTTAATTCTTCTAATAAAAGTTGTTTATCGGTTTCGCTTAGTTTTTCATCAGCTCCTATTTTAGATGCTAAAACCTCTAAGGCTTCTATTCCTGTAACGTTCCCTGCTATTTTTAACAGTTCTGGTGCTACTTCTTTGCCTTGCTTTAATAACCAACGTAAAGCATCGCCTACCCTTGTAGTTCCGTTTTTATCTTTGTATTTAGGCATTATTCCAACGTGCTTTAGTTTTTCTAATATCGTAATGTGTGAAAGTTTTATACATACCTAAACCGCCTTGAAGTATTTCTCCTGATAACATTAATTCATCTAAATAATCGTAAGTATCTAAAACAGGGTCTAACCCTTTAATAACAATATCAGCAGCTTTGCCTAGTAAGTGTTGAGAGTTTACAGAACCGCCTACGGACTTATTATGTGCTTCACATCTATAAGCACTATTTATAGTTATAGGCATAGCTACATTATCACGAATGTACTGTAATTGGTTTGCTAGTTTAGAAATATTTACAAATACATCATCTGGCATTTCACAACCACACTTACAATCAAACTCACTTTTTTTAAAGTTTTTAGTCATTCTTTTTGTGCGTTTCGTATATCTTCTGTGCTGTATAGCCTATTGATAATAATAATAATATAATCTTTAAACTATTCTCTATATGTGTAAAGCTGATACCTAAAGTAACAGCATTTAAAATTCCTATTTTCAAATCTTGAACTGTCATTACATTTTATTTTCTAAATACGATACTCCTGCAAATTGATGCATTCCCTCGCTCTCTAAATCTACGCTATAAGTTTTCCAACCGTATGGATGACTTTCTAAACCATTCCAAACTACGTCTACGTGGTATTTATCACTTAAAACAGGCGCTTTTATTTCTTCTAAATTCTCATCATATTCCCCCTGCTCTAAAACTATATGACCTAGTAATACAATAGCGTGTTTATGTGTTGGATATTCATTACCCTCAAAATCTGTATTAACTCCTAAATCTTGTATTTTTTCTAAAGCCTGCACTTCGCTTTTAAATTCGTATTTACCTAGTTTTATTTCCATTATATAGTTGTTAATTCTACTGCTTCTGCTTCTGTTAATACTCTGTCGTAAACTCTTGTATCGTGTACTTTGCCCTCAAAGTGTAAAATTGTTCCGTTGTTATGAGAAAAATTCAATTTAAACATTCCTGTCGGTACTGTTGCGCTTGTGTCGGTACTAACTAAAGAGCCATTTATATAAGTCTTATATTCGTTAAGTTTAAACGTTATTAGTATTTTATTTCTTTGGTTATAACTTAAGTTATTATAATATAATACCCCACCAGATGAATAAGTCCTAACCCTTGAATTTACCGCCTCAAAAAGAAGTGTTATTTTTTGGGCATCAGTACCATTACTTAATGAAATTATGGTTGAATTTGTGCTATTCGGTGCATATGCATCTACAAAAAACGTTCCCTCTGTAATATCAAACAAATCAGCATCTCCACCATTTATACAAACATCTTTTAACCTTGTTACTGTACTTGATGTTGTTTTTATATAGCTTGTTGGATAACTCCCTTGTTCAACTTGTGCACCGAAAATATACAAACCGTCAATATTATTTCCTGCGAAATAATCACCAAAATTTTTAAATAATGAAACTCTAATTAATGCACCTGAACCTGTTGGCGTTCCTGTTACAAAAACTCTTAACCAACCATTACCGTAATCTTTATAACCAAATGTGCCTACGGTACTGCTAAATGCAGTTAAACTGTTTAAATCAAAATTTAATCTAGCCCAATTCGTAAAAGGGCTTGAATTTTGGGCGCATAATAATTGTAATTGACTAATTTCTGATTTTTTTACAAAAATAGAAAATGTAGCTTCACTTGATGTAGATAAACTAGAAACAGTACTTTGTATGTAATGCGTTCCTGTTGTGGTGTTTGCAATAAATTTATCAGCAGTTAATTCACCTTTAGGACTTACAATACTATTCGCATCAATAATTGAATTTAATTTACCCCAAGAACTATTGTTGAATTGCTCGCTTCTTACTTGTAAATTTGTCCTTTGTGGTTCTAATGACAAACTAGGGCAATCGCTATTTAACCAATCTAATCTTGGTGTATCATCTACTGTTAATTCCTCTATAAGTCCATCTTTCCGAACTCTTGAAGCATCACCATTACGCTCATAATCAAAATCTCCAACACCATCAGTAGGTAAAATTGAGTAAACTTTACCACTTTTATATCCGCTTGGTATTAATGCTAATTTTGGGTTTTCCATTATCTCTGTGTTATTATTGATGTACTTGAACTGTACCACCATTCTCCATTTACTTGAAGTCTTAGCGTTACTGTTTCACCTCTATTTATTTCTATTGTTTGTCCAAAGTCTAGTATTACTGTTTCTCTTACATTATTACCATAAGAACCTGTTTGACTGCCTTTTAAAGTACCATCTACATAAACGCTCAAAGTTAAAGAACTACCGTTAGGGAATTGCGTATATGAATAAGGCAAAGACGATAACATAAACTGACTAAAATAAGCATTATAAGGTACAGGAATACCACCATAAGCATAAGGGAATGCAGTAGTAGAACCTGTATCATATAAAGTATATGTAGAAATACCGCTTATATAGTGCCTCCAAGTTACACTTATTTTTTCACTTACATAACCTCTTTTAACGCTATCTTTACTTATTGCGTTTGATATATTCCCTCTCATTATTTAAGTTTTTAGTGTCTTTCCTTAAATAATTCATTAACTTATTTAAGTTTTTCTTCTTTACCTTATACTTCATAAAACCCAACCATTAAATACTGTATCTGTATCTGGGCTTATATCGTTATCGCTATTGCTTGTGTACTCAGGGAACTTAGACTGATTAAAACATAAATAATCTACTAGTCTAGTGCTATAATAGTTTGCATACTCTCTAGCTTTGCCTACTAAATAATCAACTTCTGTTTTATTAACGTTTTCTGCTGTTTCGCTTGAATGTTTAAACACTCCCCCATTCTTAATTTGATACGCTGCAAATGGAATATAATTAACTTGTGCAAACCATATTAAGGTTGGTTGTATATAGTCGCTTACAAGGGCTAAATAATCACCAGATAAAGTACTGTTTTCAATATCCGTACTTATTCGATTGTATAAATCCGTTCCTAGTAGGTTTTGTATGTCAATTTCTTGACCTAGTTTAATAAACTGAATAAATTTATCAGTATCTACATTCCCATCTAAGATAGAATTTCGTACTAAGTCAGTTCTTGATATAAATAATGCTGTTGCCATTTAGTTTTTGAATTTCATTTTATTCCAATATTCAGCAGTATAACCTTTATACTTCATATCCTTTGGTGCTACTGGTACTTTTTGAGCGTTCTTAGGCATTTTAAAACCCTTGCTTTTTGCTTGACCGCTTGTTATTTGACTTTTTTCACCGTTTTTAATTTGGTAAGTTTTTCTAAACCATTTATGATTGCATCTTGCACCGCCTTTATATAACCATATTGAATAAGTATCAGAACCGCCTTTACCAAAACCTTCATTAACAGATTTTTTGCCCATTGCTACGATATCTTCTTTACGATAAACCTTTTTAGCCCCTATCATTTTAGAACAAAACTGTCGGCTGTTTGACCCTGCTTTTTCTGGTGCATAAGAATAACGTACTAAGAACTCAACACCCTTTTGACTATCTTGTTTTGATTTGCCATCTTGTGTACTTTTTGCGTTTGGTTTAGCTGTTCCTGTGCTTACAAAATTCCATATTTTAGATAACGTTGTTTCGTCTTTTTCTGGTTCAGTGTTTAGGTCTGTTATAACTTCATCAAGTTCATCATTTAGCTCATAATCAACTTCACTTTCATCTACCAAATCATACTCAGCTAATAACTCGCTTTCATCTTGTCCTAAATCTATTAATTCATCCGCTATATCACTACCTACTTCATCTGGTAATTCTTGACTAAGTTTAACCCCTGTTTCTTCTTCTCTAGTTTCTGCGTCCTCAACGTTTTCTAAGTCTGTAAATTCTAATGGTTGAAGCGTTTTAAAGTACAGTTTAAGGCTCATTTGGTTAAATGCTAGTATACTATCAAAAGCATCTATTAAAAGCATCTGAAATGGTCTTATAACGGTGTTATCCATTAATGTACTAGCAGTTTTTAGTTCTTCAGCATTATTACCTAAACCGCTATTATCTTTAATTCCTAAAAGCATAGGTGAAACCACTCTGTGTGATACCATAACTTTTTTAGAACTTTCATCGCTTAAAAATTGATATTGTTGGTGTGCTTCGCTTAACTGAATAGGCTCAATAGTTGCAGCGCTTTCTGGGTTATCGTTAAATGCTAGTATAAATTTACCTGCATTACTTGAACCGCTGAACTTTGAATATATTCTATTTTCTAAGGCTTGGCGTTCTTCTGCGTTTGGCGTTCCGTTGTTAAAGTTAATTAACATACTAGGCGCTAAACCGTTCAGGATATTGTTTAAATGATAGTTGCTTATCTCTTGCTCTAGTTCTGCATATTGTAAACCACCTGCATAATCTGGACTTGAATAATACTTATATCCTGCTCTGTAAGGTTTAACGTAAATAATTTCTATGTTTTCTTTACTACTTCCAAAAGATGGTATTCTAGTTGTGTGTCCTACGTTCTTAACTTTCTTCCAGTCATCTGCATAGTAATACGCTTCTATTTCTCCTTTTTCGTTGCATTTTTCTGCTCTTAAATTCTCAACTGGTATGTGTTCAACTCGTGCAACTGTTTTTTTATCCTTAGAATAAATTACCTGCATAGCGCATTGCCCCATAAGTTTAAGGTCATAGCATAATTTACGAACCATATCTTTATGAAACAAAGAAATCATTTTAGCGTACTGTTCCGGCTTTTTATTTGAGTTTAAAGCATCTAACCCACGTCCGTAAATCATTTCGCTAATACCGTTTATAATAGCATTATTTGTTGGACTACCATTGTAACGGTCAATTAAGTACTTAAAATAATTGTTATCAGAACCATAACTAACCCATTCTTTATTTGATTTCTCAACAATTTCTGGAGTTGTGTAAGTACTTAAATTTACTATTCTTAAATCGTTCATATTTATATTATTATAAATTCGTTATCCGAACTTTCTTCACTTATATACTTATCTTTATTGACACTGTAATATTCATCATTACTTTGATTAATTGCTTGGTCTGTGCAAAAAATCTTATCCTTATAAATTATGTTATTTGAATAAACAACGTCTAATATATAAAAGTCACTTTCAGTTAAAGCACCAAAAACAGCATTAAAAGAAATATAGTTCCCATCAATAACAGAAACAGCATCAACTGTAATAGTTTTATTTGTACTTTCACTTGTTAATTTTAGGTTCAATGTACCTACTGTAAATTCTCTAGGAATTATCTTAAAGGTTTTATTACCGCTTGTGGTTATCAACTTCATATTAATATATAAATAAAAAAGAAATATTTTGTATTGTGTAGGTATAAAAAAAGGGCTATCCGTTAAGATAACCCCATTTTATAAGTAAAAGTATTAATTATGCTGTTGGGTCAATTTGAGCCCCTGCTGCATTACCTGTAATTACTGCAGGCGTTACAAAGTAAGGTGGCGCAGTTTCTTGTGCGTTCACCGTTAATGTATATCCTGTTAAATCTCCCATTGCAGCACCTGTAACGATTGTACCACCGTTCACATCACCACCATTTTCAAGACCTACTAAAAAGAAATTACCGTTATAATCTTCAACAGCTACGTGAGGACGTGCGTGTGCGATTAATTTAAGTTCTTCTTGTGTAGCTTTATCTTGAAAAGTTAAAGTCATATTTAATGTAGTATCATAGAAAGTTGTTCCGTTTTCTCTGCTTGAAGTGATAGCAGTTTCCATTGAACTGTTTCCTTTTACATCAAACTGAAAAAATTCTACTGCACCAGTTACTGCAGTTATTTCTCCTGCTACTATTGTTACATCTCCTAAAGTTCCGTAATCTGCAAAGTAAATAGTTTTGATACCACCTACTGCTGATTTACAAGGCACTTTACGACCGCTTGTTATTAAGCATCCCATATTTTTAAAGTTTTTTTAAATAAAAAAGGGTAGGCAGAACCCACCCCTTTAAATTTGATTAGTTAATTATTATACAGTTTTTCTGTAAACGATATCAGTTACTTGTGCATACTGAACACCAGCTGTAAATCTCATAACGATACGTACATTCTGTGAGCCGTCATTTTCTGCCATATCAATCACTCGTACTTCGTTCAAGTCATTTAAAAGACCTGTTCCAAAGAATAAGTTTGATTTTTCAGCAGCGATAATAGTTCCAGAAGCAGCACCTCTAATAGCTACTACTGGAATTCCATCAAAGAATAAAGAACCTAAAGACTGGTTATTACCTTTGTTTTCGTATCCGTTAGCACCTTGCCCTCCTGATTGGAATCCTCCTAAAGCACGAGTATAAGCACGTACTACATCAGATGCAGCGTAAAGATATAAATCTTCTGAACCATATACTGCTGTTGGAATTGCATCTACTACAGCACCAAGTTCAGCTACTACATTTGCGGCTGTAATTGCAGCACCTGTCAAATCTTGTCCTGCTGGTAAGTTTGTATCTGCATCTAATTTAGTTGCGAAACCATCAAACTGTCCGCTAGTTGCAGTTGAACCACTCCAGATATTTTTCTCTGTTCTATCAGCTACCTGAGATGCAACGTGCCCGATAATAAAATCAGCAAAGTTAGGCGCTAAGTTATCAAAAGCACTGTACCCCATTTGTTCAGCTTCCCAAGAAGAATGCAGCGTTTTTTTACAAATATCAAGATTTACTTGAAATTCTTCTGGCTGTAGGATAGCCTCTGTTAAAGCGATAGTTCCCTCACCTGAACGGTCATTTAAAGTCTGAAAATCACAAGTTGCATCTTGTACTAAAAGTCCATCGCCTCCTACTTTTTGAATTACAGATTTAAATTTTACATTTGGCATTACGGTAATTAAACCCTTGTCCAAAGTGTCAGCAGATAGTAAAGCAGCAGCAATGTATTTGCCACTAAATTCACCTGCATAAGTTGTTGTTAATGATACACTCATTTTATTTAGTTTTTAGTTGTTATTAATTATTTAGTTTTGCCATTACTCTATCTATAGTAGTGCTTTTTCTGTTTTTAGAAACACTAAATTTTGAGATAGCTTTGTTTACTTCTGGGTTTGATACTATAGGCTCTGCGCTCGGCTCGTTTAGTTCAGCTTGTACTTCTACAGGTACTTCGTTTAACTCAACTTTTTCGTGCTTAGCTAATTCTTCTGTTAAAAGGTTTCCTAAGTCCTCACTCAAATCTTCTTTTGGTTCTAGCATTGCTTTGATTTCTTCAATCATATCTTTTACTTCTGCTAGTTCTTCCTTAGTAGCATAGCCTAAAGACTCTTCTTCTTCTGCTGCTTCAACTTCTTCAACCTCTTCAACTTCTTCTGCTTCAGCATCTTTGATTTCAGCAATTAAGCCCTCTTCAGCTACTACTAATATTTTACCATCTTCAAGACCGTACTCACCAATAGGTAAAGCTACTTTCTCATCTTCAGTAACGATAAACACTTCTACACCACTTTCAAACGAATCAGCTTCTATCACTGTGCCGTTATCTAGTTTAGCTTGTTCTAGCTTAACTTCCTCGTTAAGGTTTAGAACGTCTTTGATTTTTTCAATCACGTTGTTTGATTTCATACTTATATATAATTTAGATTAATTTAATTTGTATTTTCGTTATGCTTTTTTCTGAATTATGAACCATTGTGAGCCATCACTCCAAACCTGAATACCCTCGTATGCTTTGTTAATTACATAAGCACTTGTTGAGCCGTCTAAAGTATCTCCGCTAATTGGAGTTAATTCCGTTCTTGTAGCTGTTGCATATCCACCGTTAGAAATAATTCTGATAATTCTATTTGCACTACTAGATGCACTAGGTAGATTTAAAACTTGTGTACCATTTGCGCCACTCCACGACAGTTTAATTAATATTGAGTTTTGATAAGCTGCATCGCTTAAATTTACTGTAACATCTGGCTCAACCGTTAAACTTGTAGGAATTAAATAGTTGTCTATGTGGTTTAATGATGTTTGTTTTGTAACGCCACCTTGTACGATTGCAAATAATTCACCCCCTTGTAAATCTGTTGCTATTGGTAAAGCACTTATTTTTAAATTTGCCATTATGGTATAATATTATAGTTATCTTCTTGAAGTATTAAATCTCCGTTTTCTTGTGCTAAAAAATCTTCTTGTATAGTTGCTGAAGTACTTCCTATTCCTTGAGCAATTATATCACCATTACAGCACTCAATAGAATAAGCATCTCTATCTCTACATAAGCAACCCCTACGCCCACCCTTTGGGCTTGTTCTACTAGGCGTAAAATACTTAGACCATTTAATCATTTTCTAGTTGTTTAAGTTTAGCTTCTGCCCACGTTTTAGCCGATTTACCACCCCATAATAAAAAAGAGATAGTTCCGCACGCTTCTGTATCTTCTGGCTTGTAATACGCTTCGGCTCTAGACAAATAGCTGAACATTCTTTTTATAGTTTCTTTACTAATTGGCTTCCCTTGTGCTAATTGTTGCGCTCTTACTTTGCCTACTTGTGTAGCACATTTATTATTTACAGCTTCGTTAAGTTTTAACCCTCTTTTAGCGTTATTACTTACTGAACTAGGATAGTCTGAATAGCTTTCTAAAACCATTTTCTTACCACCCTTTACACGCTTATCATTTTTAATAATAGCTTTTATTTCTTTAAGTAAGTACTCTGCTTCTTCTTCTTCTATTTGTGCTAGTTCATCTTTTATGGTTTGGTCTTTTGGGCGTTCCATTTTATCAGCAAAATAACCCTCTATTGAAAACCCTTTTACTTTGCCAGTCTTTACAAACTCATTCCAGATTTGGTCGTTATTTACTTTAACACTACCAACCCAAGTACCCAAAGGCAAGTCCATTCCAAACTTTACGCTTTTATCGTGTACCTTATCCTCTACTATCCAACTTTCAACTAAACTTAAACCCTCAATTTCGTATTTGTGTTCTAGTGTTGAGTTGTTTTGTTTGCTGTTCATTAGATACATTTGAGAGGCTTTTAATACAGTATCTTTAGAAAAATATATATAGTATTCATCTTCTCCATTACGTCTGTAAATAGGCTTATTTGGTATTAATAAAGCACCCATTAATATCCTACGCTCTCCATCAACTTCTGCAAGTTTAAATTCTTGACTTTTTAAAGCTATAAAATCTTCTTCAATAGCAGGACTTTCTACTACGCTAATAGCTTCAATTCCTAATTCGCTTTCTTCGTCTAATATTAATTCGACTATTCTCATAATAATATATAATTAAATTTATTTATTTTTGTTTTTTATATAGTTGCACCCTCAATAATGTTATTATCTAAACTTTGTGCTGTTGTAACATCATTTGAAACCACATAAGCCTTTACAGGTTCTTTTGTTTGTCCTGCAACCGCATCAGATAAAACACTTGTTTCTGTTGCACCTACTACATTAAAACTTGGAGGTGTTGGGGTTGCTGAAATACTAGGGGTTGAAGCACTTGCAGAACCACCACCAGAAGCGCCTTTCGGTTTTGGTATTTTAGTTTTTGCAATAGTTATAACACTAGCTAAACCAGATGCAATCACTCCTGCTGCTGCGACGGGTCCAGCTATACCACCTTGCGCAAGTGCTTTCGTTGCCCCTACATAAGTATCAATTACTGCTTGTGCTATACCTATTCCTTTTTGTGCCTCTGCGTTTTCACCTACTAAAGCACTAAGCCCATTTAAAGCGCCACTAACCGCCTCCATATTTTTAATAAAAGCATCTTTTTTTGCGTTATCTAAATCTGTTTCTGCTTTGTCTGTTGCTGTTTTATTATCTAACCTTAAGCCATTATAATAATCAATAACCTCTTGCTTCTGTGTTTCTGTGGCGTTTAACCTATCAAGTTCCGCAAGTTTACGTTTTTCTTCAAGATTTATTTTTTCAAGTTCAGTTTCAGCATCTTTGTCTTTTTGTTTTTGTCTATACGCTTCTTGTATTTCCTGAATCTTTAGAAGTTTTTTATCTATTACTTCTGGCTCTTCTTCTGCTGCCTTTTTTACTTCGTTTCTAGCAGTTAAAAGTTCTGCACTTAACCTCTTTTGTAAATTAAGCCTTTGCGTTTCTAACTGTATAACACTAGCCTCTAATTGAGCTGCTTCGTCTAAATCATCCTTATTACTTTTTGTTAATGCATTTTCAGTTAGTTTAGCTTCTAGCCTTAGTTTAGCTACTTCCGTTTCTTTTGCTGCTAAACCTTCACTAATTTTCCCTGCTTCTTCTAGGAATTTAATACGTTCCTCTGCAGTGAATTTATCCTTATTAACTGCTTTCTCCCTAAGTCTAGCAATATCTTGTTCTGCTTGTGCTCTTGAAACTATTAAATCTCTAGCTTTTTTTTCTGCGTTTGCTCTTTGGTCGGCAATCTTTGCTGCTGCTGCTGCATCTGCTGAAACTTCTTTACCGAAATCTTTAACTGCTTCAACAGCAGTATTAACACTATCTGTAATACTATCAACACCTAAAACAACCTTACCAACACTATCAGCAGCTATCTTACCTGCTTCTTTGAAATTGCCCTTAAACAGTTGCTCAACTGCTTTACCTAAATTTGGTATTAAGTTTAATAAACCCTCAAACCTTGTTACAATATTATCTTTAATTAAGTTAGCTAAGTCTTTAACAGCTTGTTTAGGGTTTTCAAAAACACTTATAATGTTCTCTCCTAAATCAGCTAATAAGTCTAAAAGGTTACCAGTTATAGAACCAATAACCCCCATTATTTTAGCGAATTTATTTTGCCCCTCTTCACTTCTTGTAAATGCTTGACCTAAAGCAATAACAGCAATTAATAATGCACCAATTCCTGTGCCTATAATAGCAACCTTTAAAGATTTAAACCCAGTTGTAACGCTAGTTATAGCACCCTTAAACGCACCAAATTTAGAAACAGCACCACCAGTAGCTTTATCAAGAGTTCCACTCATTGCCTGAGTAGATTTACTAGTATCTTGGACTTCTTTATTTACTCCGTCTATACTTTTTTCTAAATTATTTAATCCTTTAACAGCTTCTTTACTATTAACGTTTAAATTAATTGTTTTCTCTATTGCCATTTTATTTCTTGTTTTAACGTTTTATAGCCCTCTTTTAAAGTTGTTGGTAGTTTATATTTGCCTTGTGCTATTCGTAAATTTTCAGTTTCTCCGTTTGCATATTTTAAACTCTCTAATATTAATTTTATCATATCTTTATAATGTTGTTTCAAATAAATCTGTTGGTATTCCTACTGCATCTTCACCATCAACACTGTATTGAGGCTCTATACTTATTTTATAAGTTATTCCTGAGGCTAAACCTGTCACACCTCCTGAGGTAACCGCTGTACCATAATTTACATTAAGTTCACCATCTACATAAACATCATATCCTAAAAAGTTAGGTTCAGATGCGAGCGACTCCCATTCAAAATTTATTGCAGTTGTTGTCTTTGTCGTTGTTTCAAATCCTACTACCCTAGGTAAGAATCCGAATGTATTATTTTCAATACCACTTACACTATCAGCTAAAGTATATAATTCTAAAGAACTTTTATTAGTTAATAGATTTGTCTTTATAGTATTTATTCTATACAAACTATTCGCTATTGTAAAAGTGTCGTTTAGATTAAGATTTAATATTATTGATAACGGTAAATAACCATCTACTTTTAAAATTCTTCCCTGCCTATTAAACACACTTGTAATGTAATCTAAATAATATTTACTAAACAAATCCGTTCCTTTAGGCTCTCTAAAAAATTCATCTATTTCAGTTCCGTAATTTAAAGTAGAATTTGCAGCGCCAACGTTACCACTTGAATTTACATAAACTTGACTAGGTCTGTTATAGTTTGTAATAGTTTCTAATGTGCCACTGTTATCAAGTTTTATTTGGTTTGCTGCTGATTGGTTTTTTATATATAAAAGTAAAGGTTTTCCTATAGTAGGTTTAAAATCTTTATCTAACATAGCACCCTGACAAATTTCTGAAAGCGCCCCACTATCTTCATTATTTAACCGCTCGTACATCATTTTTTCAAAGTCTATACTTATGTCATAATTACCACCATCCCAATCATTATTACCCACTTGCTCGTGTGCAAATTTAACACCGTTTAGTTCTTCTGCTTTTTTTACTAAAAAACTTTGTTTACTTTTAAAATCAAATATTACATTTTTAAACTGCTGTAGTTTTTCAACGTTAGACTTACTAGCATCAATGTATTTAGTAACCTCGTAAGTAACGCCCTGATTATAAAAGTCATCTAATGGTAATACTTTCATTTTATCACCATCTTTAAAAGCTACTAAATTAAACATCTTAAATATATTACTTAAAAAGTCGATAACTTTCATTTTAGGCATTTGGTTACCTATTATAAATTTATTTGCTAAACTTAAATTTGGTGCGTTATATGTTCCTGTATAATCCGTGTACTGACCGTACCCAGTAGACCTTGAACCTGTTACAACAGTTTGAAATGATGTTAAATTAAAACTATCATCAGATATTAAATCTACATAAACATCAAAAAGACCCCTACCATAATTAGCAACAGTGAATAATTTATAAATATTATAAAACGTTGAGCCGCTATAATCTTGCCTTACTAATTCTTGGTTATCAGAAGTCCTCCTAACAACTAATGTAAAGCCATTTGTTGAACTTGGTGCGGTAATTAGAAACCTCATACCTACATTTTTTATAACTCTGTTACCGTAAGAGTAAAAAATACTAGTTATTTCTGCCTGCCTTACTTCATCACCACTTACTAATTGAAAGTTATTTGCTTCAGTTGTAGGAACTCCAAATCTATTTGTTATTATTGTCTGACCACCCCCCTCGTCTGACTCACTTGAAAAACCTTTTTCTCTATGTAACCATAACCAAAGATTATTGAAATCAGTTGTATTTAAGAACTCATTACTAAACTGAATTTCTGGTACTGTGTTTTGAATTGCTTCAATTATTCTACGAACTTTTACAGCAGGTTTTAAATCAAAAGGTGTTAAATGTTCTCCCGAAATAGCATCCTTATAGCCATCATCCGTAAACCTCATATTTTTACTATGAGTTATTAAAGGAACACATACATCTAAACTTTCGGGGTTTGATGTTAGTTTTGTTTTAAGGTTTGCATAGTCGTAATCAAAATTAAAAGAATCTGGATAATCTAAAGAACTTAATTCTCTATCATTTAATAAATCTTTTAACTCTACAGTTTCACCAAAGAAAACCAATTTATAAGTATTTGGTGAGTTGTCTTTTAAAGATACTCCATTTAATTTTAACTTCCCTTTCTTATAGTCAATACCGTTTAATTTTATTAATGCATCAGCTTTATATCTAGCATCAAAACTATTAAGAACATTCGCATTTTCATAATGCTTAAATACTTTAGAATTATTTTTAGAAGCAGGTACACTAAACTGTTGAGAGAATGCAGTAAATATTTTGCTTGGGTCTTTTAAGTTTTTAATACTATCGGTAATACTTACGCTTTCATCTTTAAATAAATCTAATTTATTAAACACACCACCTATCTCATACTTTGTTATTTCAGCAGAAGTTAAAATGTTATTTGATATAGTTATATTTGTTGATGTAATAGATGTTATGCTTGATGTTAAATCTAGGTCTGGGAAGTATATAGAATCAT
>Ga0209771_1001565_pt1 | contig 14599 bp, 7 predicted proteins | sample SaaInl59LU_5_DNA_FD_184639 | JGI IMG/M metagenome (GOLD analysis project Ga0209771, IMG submission 184639) | Marine microbial communities from expanding oxygen minimum zones in the Saanich Inlet - ESP_59LU_5_DNA (SPAdes) (version 2) | ecosystem: Environmental > Aquatic > Marine > Intertidal zone ...
GGAATGGAAGTTAATTTAGGTAATGGAGTTAAAACGGAAGCTTCTTATTTTTCAAACGACGGAGGAGCATCTGCAAGATTAATTGCAGATATTGAAGCAGGTGACTTACTGTATTGGAACGGTTCAATCGCAGGCTATGAGTTAGATGATACAGACGATATTGACGTATCATATCAAAAATCTAGTTTAGATTAATATAATATAAAATACTTTAAATTATTTTTAATAAAACGCCGGAGTGTAGCAATATACAATCGGCGTTTTTTATATATACTAAGAGAGACAATAATGTCTCTTGGCCTAAAAATAATATAAATATACATGGCACAATTAAAAGTAAAACAAATTTCAGATTTCGTATCTGCAGTTGAAAGTAAAGTTAATGGTATCGTTGGTACTGCGAACGTTTCTGCAATCTCTGTAGCAAAGTCTGAGGCTATCTCAACTGCAAATTCTGCAGACGTTGTAGTATTAAGTTCTGCTAAATCTTACGCTGATCAAGCTGAGACTGACGCAGTAAACACTGCTTCTGCAGATGCTACTACAAAAGCTAACGCTGCTGAGTCTAAAGCTATCTCAACTGCAGTTTCTGCAGACGTAGTTCTTAAAGGACAGTTAGAAGGTTACGCTGACACTGCTGAGGCTGACGCATTATCTAATGCTAAAGTTTACGCAGATTCAAAAGACGTTTTAGTTCTTTCTGAAGCTAAAGCACATTCTGACATCCAGAAAGGTAGAATCGATCTATTATTAAAAGATTCTGACGAAACGTTAGATACTTTCAATGAGATCTCAGGTTTTATCACTTCATTAGAAACTAGTGATGTTGCTGGTCTTTCAACTGCATTGTCAACTGCGGTTTCTAACGATGCGGTTCACGCTTCAGGTATTTCTGCTAACTCTGAAGCTATCGCTAACTTAGACTTAGATTTCTCAGAAGATTTCGATGCAAAAGGTGATGCTGATGCTGCTTATGCTGCTGCTGTTACTGAATCTACAAGATTAGGTAACTTAGCATATGACAGACTAGGTGATGCTGCTGCTGCTGAAGGAAACGCTAACGATTACACTGATGGTTTCATCAATGCATTAGGTACTGCTGCTTACAACGCAACAGGAGATTTTGCAACGGCTGCTCAAGGTGATTTAGCTGATTCTGCACTACAAGATGCTTCTGCATTCGATGCTGCTGGCTCTGCTTCTGCTGCTCAAGCTGCTGCTATTGCTTCTGCTAAATCTTACACTGATGGTAGAGAAGTTCAAATCAAATTGTATGCTGATACAGCTGAAGCTGATGCTATTGCTTCTGCTAAGACTTACACTGATACAGAAATCGCTACATTAGATTCTAGAATCGACGGTTTAGAAGGTGCTTCATTTGAAGAAGTACTTGCTGACTTCGTAGATGGTGTAAATTTCTTATCTAGAGTTGCATTCAATCTTGGTAATGTTAAAGTATTCGTTAACGGTTTACAGATCCACGAAGCTGGTGAAGGTGTTGACGGATGGTCATCTGCTGATGGTGTCTCATTTACAGTTTCAGGATTAGGTTATGACTTAGAAGGTGATGATCACATTATCGTTTCTGGTAGATTAGCTTAATTTTAGCTTAAAGTCTAATTAGTTAATTCTAATTTAGAGTAATTTTTTAAAGGCTCGCCCGGTGGGCGAGCCTTTTTTAATTAAATATATAATAAAAAACAAATACGTAAAATGAATATCGGTATTACTGTACATCTAGGAATTGAAAACGAAAGTCTTTGGATTAATGGTATTAAGTTAAACGCTTTATACTTGTTAAAGGCATTCAAAAAAATTGGATATAATGCATACTTAATAAACGCAAGTGAGGTGCAAGCACCATATGAAGATAAAGTTTTATGGGACACTGTTGAATTCCCTATATATGATTATAAAACTAAAGCAAATGATACTGATGTTATGATCTGGTTAGGAGCTACATATTCTGATAAAAATATTAAAGAATTTAAGGCCACTGGTGAAAATAAGAAAGTAATTAAATACGTATGTGGTAACAATTATATGAATGATCTTGAAGCTGTAATGTTTGCAAAAAAAGGATCTGATAAAAAAACAGGATATAATCAAAAAATAGATGAAGTATGGTATGTACCTCAACAAGAAGAACTAAACAGAGAGTACTATAGAGTAATGCATAATTTGCCGGCGAATAAAGTCAGACCTGTTCCATTTATATGGGATCCGGTTTTTTTAGATCAAGCATGTGAAGCATATTATACTTCCGACGCAATTGAAAATAATGTACCATTGCCAGTTTATAAACCTGGTAAAGAAAATGAAGATAAACAATTGGCGTGTTTTGAGCCTAATATAGGTGTACAAAAATGGCATTTTATAAATTTATTAATAGCTGAAGATTATTTGAGGTCTGGCGGAGATTTTAATAAGTTGAATATTATTTGTGGTAAAGATATATTAGAAAATGAATATTATGGATCGATGTTAACTCATACTAAAATGTTTAATACAGATCCCGTTAAATTAAGTTATTTACCTAGACTTAGGGCAGTTGACGCACTTGCACAACTTGCAGATATTGTTCTTGCACATCAAATTTCTAACCCATTAAACTATTCATATTTAGATGCTCTTTATCTACAGTTCCCATTAGTACATAATGCACCTATGATTAAAGATGCTGGATATTATTATCACGGAAACTCTATTGGTTCAGGTGCTAGACAACTTAAATTGGCAATCGAATCACATGATCAAAACATAGAAGCGTATAATAAAAGAAGCGAAGAAGTTTTAACTAGATACACTGTTTATAATGATGACTTATTAGAAACTTATAAAAAACTAATAGAAAACGTAGTCTCACCAGATACCCATAAAATAGGTTCTACGTATGATTGGCAAACTAATTTATACAAATAAAAAATGGGACTTAACGCTAATAAGTTAATTTTTAAAAGGCTCGTTAGAGAGTATGAATTTCTATTAGAGGACTTAGAAGATATAGAAGCCGCTAATACCGAAATAAAGAATAAATTTATGGAATCATTATCTGAAATTGACCAAGATAAAATTCTTCAAACAGAAGAGATTGATTCTATGGCAAGTGAATGGGTAAAATCCAATAAAGAATCAGAAGAATTAGAAAAAGAATCTAATAAACATCCTGACTTTAAAAAATTATTTAGAAAGGTTGTTGTAAAATGTCATCCAGATAAATTATCTTCAGACATTGATCAAACTAATCTAGATAAATATATAAAAATATACGAAGACTCAGTAGATGCAAATGAAAATGAAGATTGGGCTAAATTAATTAGATGTGCAATTAAATTAGAATTAGAAATTCCCGAATCTGCATATGAACATATATCATCTATCGAAAAAAGTATAAATAAATTAAAAGAAAAACAGAATAACATATTAAATTCTACCGCATGGCAATGGTATAAAACAGATGATGATACTTCAAAAACAGATATTTTGAAACAACATTTAGAATTTATGACAATTCTAACCAAAAAAAAATAGTTTTTTTCTTAGATATGTCCCTGTCATGCTTGAATGCAAATAATCTAAGATATATAATTATATAAACATAAAAAAGAATAACACTATTCATGTCTCAATTAAGATTAAAGCAAATCCTTGAATTTATATCAACATCACCTGTAAATGGAGATGTTTTGTCATATAATTCAACCACCGGAAAATATGAAAACAATGCATTACCAAATACATTTGGACTTCAGTATAAATATAGCACAGCGACTTCAGGTTCTGTAGCTTCTGGAGTATTTAGATTTGATAATACATCTTCACCATCATCGGTAACTTTAAGTGAAACACACCTAAGAGGTGGAAATGCTGTACCATCATTGGTTGCAGCCACACTTTCTACCAATAGCAGAAAATCTATAGTTGTTTTTGCTAATTCTACTGATGGTACAATCTATAAAACATTTTATGTAAGAGATGTTGAATTGGGTTCAAATGAAAGAACTTTACAATTAGAGCCTATTTCTAGTTCTGATTGGGGATCAATGTCCAATAACGACGAAGTTTATATGTTTATTCAACCTATTGGTGATATAGGTACTTCTGGTTCAAGCGGTTCATCAGGAACTAACGGTTCATCAGGAACTAACGGAACTAGCGGAGTTAGTGGAACCTCAGGTTCATCAGGAACTAATGGTACATCAGGTATTAAAGGTGCTCCTGGAACTTCTGGAACTAACGGAACAAATGGTTCATCAGGTTCTTCTGGAACTAACGGAACTAACGGAACTTCTGGAACTAACGGAACTTCTGGAACTAACGGAAGTTCAGGTTCATCAGGAACTAATGGTACATCAGGTATTAAAGGTGCTCCTGGAACAAGTGGAACTAACGGAACTTCTGGAACGAACGGTACAAATGGTTCATCAGGAAAGAATGGGACTTCAGGAACGAATGGAACTTCTGGTATTAATGGTATAAACACTTCAGTTGATGTATTATCAGAGTCTATAACAGGTTTAGAAGGTACTCCAGTGAGTGTCAGAAATGTTGGAGATGAAAAAGATGCAATATTTGAATTTACAATTCCTGTTGGTGCAACTGGTTTAAAAGGACAAAGAGGTCAGGCTGGTGTAAACGGTACTAACGGAACTTCAGGAACTAATGGAACTTCAGGAACTTCAGGAACTTCGGGTACTGATGGTTCAAGCGGTTCATCAGGAACTTCAGGTTCATCAGGTACTAACGGAACTTCAGGAACGAATGGAACTTCAGGTTCATCAGGAACTAATGGAACTTCAGGAACGAATGGAACAAGCGGTTCTTCTGGTACTGATGGAACTTCAGGAACGAATGGAACAAGCGGTTCTTCTGGTACTAACGGAACTTCAGGAACGAATGGATCAAGTGGTTCATCAGGAACTAATGGAACTTCAGGAACGAATGGATCAAGCGGTTCTTCTGGTACTGATGGAACTTCTGGAACTAACGGAACTTCTGGAACTAACGGAACATCAGGTATTAAAGGTGCTCCTGGAACAAGTGGAACAGACGGAACTTCAGGAACGAATGGATCAAGTGGTTCTTCAGGAAAGAATGGAACTTCTGGAACGAATGGAACTTCTGGAACAAACGGAACAAACGGAACTTCTGGAACTAACGGAAGTTCAGGATCAAGCGGTACGAATGGTACATCAGGTGTCAAAGGTGCTCAAGGTAATCCAGGTTGGGGTGTTGAAATGCAAGGACAAGTTGCAACATCAGCAAACTTACCATCATCCGGAAACGCGAATGGTGATGCATACATAGTACAATCAGATGATTCTCTTTGGGTGTGGACAGCAGCTGAAGGTTGGATGTCAGGTGGATCAATTCAAGGACCTCAAGGTGATGCCGGTTCTAGCGGTACTTCAGGATCTTCAGGAACAAGCGGATCTTCTGGAACGAACGGTACAAACGGATCTTCTGGAACGAACGGTACAAACGGTTCTTCTGGAACAAGCGGATCTTCTGGATCAAGCGGTTCTTCTGGAACAAGCGGTTCAAGTGGTTCATCAGGAACTGCAGGTTCTTCAGGTAATGACGGTGCAGCCGGTGGTTTAGGTGTTGAATATGATGGTGTTACGTTTAGTGATAGTAAATATACAAATGTAAATCAATTAGCACACACTGAAGCTGAATCATTCATTTACTCAGGTACTAAAGAATGGTGGTTCTCTGATATAGCAAATGGCTTAGAAGACATTAACTACCAAAAGTCATTATTTGATGACATGGTACAGGAAGGTTATGATGTTATTTATGTCAAAATGGCACAAAGAGGTGATTCAACCAGGTATCACTTATATAAAGGTACAAGTCAATCTATTGTTAATGGATCAGGTGGACGTGGAGATTTAAGACTAACTCTTGAAAGAGTAGGTGGTTCTGATTCTAACCATTTCCCAGGTGGAACATCAACAGATATGCACATGACGACTGATAATTACAGAGCATGGGTTGCAGCTGGTTCACCAGGTGGTTCTATTCATAATATAGAAAATGCAGACGCTGCTTATTATAAATCTTTAGGAGGTCAATTAGTTGTTACGTTTACACCTTTGAAAGTTGGTGCAGATGGTACTTCAGGAACAGATGGTTCAAGCGGTTCATCAGGAACTAATGGAACTAACGGTTCTTCAGGTTCATCAGGAACTAACGGAACTAACGGTTCTTCAGGAACTTCGGGTTCTTCTGGAACTAACGGAACTAACGGAACTTCTGGAACTAACGGAACTTCTGGAACTAACGGAACTTCTGGAACTAACGGAACTTCTGGAACTAACGGAACAAACGGTTCATCAGGTTCTTCTGGATCAAGCGGTTCAAGCGGTTCATCAGGTATTAAAGGTGCAACAGGTACTTCTAATACGTATGCTACCGCAATGAATCAATACACAAATACTAATTCAGACGTACAATTCGATGACTTATATTTAACAGGTAGATTACAGAGAGAATTAATTACAGTTAATGATAATGGTGGATTATTTGCAGTAGACTTAAATATAGGTGATGCATTCGTTATTAACGCTGTTAGTGATACTAAAATTACAATGTTAGTTAATTCTTCCAATGCTGGTCAATCAGGAACAATTCTTATTGTTAATGGAGCAGGCGCTTCATTTAGAGAATTACCGCCTTCCATGAAAACACCATCTGGTGCAGGAATTGAATGGTATGATGTACCTGGAGGAGTTTCAATTATATCTTATTTTGTAGTTGACCAAAACAATGTACTTTGTAATTACATTGGTAACTTTGCGTAATAAATAGAATATAATTAAAAGGACAATATGAAGAATATAGGATTTTCAAGAGTTGATTTCTGGTCTACCGGAAGTGCAGTAAATACATCTAAGAGTACATCTAAGAGTACCACTACTACGTGGAATACTTCACAATCTACTGTAGAAAAAAGAAATACTTCACGTCAGACTGATAAAGTTTTCAATACTAGTCAATCTACTACAACCACTTGGACTACAGTATGGTCCACGTCTAAGAGTACTACTACAACGTGGACAACACAACATTCTACTACCACTGTTTATGCAACGTCGCACTCAACGTCGACAACGTGGACTACAGTTTGGTCAACATCCCATACTACTTCGCAGTCAACGTCTCGATCTACTACGACAACGTGGTCAACATCTCATGGTACTAGCAGATCGACTAATAGAGCTACTACAACAACATGGACGACATCGTGGAATACAAGTAGAACAACTACTTCTGCATGGACAACATCATGGACAACTAGTCAATCGACAAATCAATCGACTATAACTGTTTATACTACAAGTTGGACCACATATTGGAATACTAGTCAATCTACTACCACGACATATACCACAACATATGTTACTAGTTATACAACTAGTCAATCGACAAATCAATCGACTGTAACGAATTGGACAACATCATGGACAACTAGTTATAGTACTAGTCAATCGACTGTAACATCATACACTACAAATTGGACAACATCATGGACAACTAGTCAATCAACTAGTAAATCGACTACAACCACATTTGTTACAGGGTATACTACAACATGGTCAACAAGTAAATCGACTGTAACGTCATACACTACGAATTGGACGTCATATTTTAACACCAGTAGATCTACCTCACATTCTACTACAACTGTTTATACAACATCGTGGAATACAAGTAAGTCGACTACAACTGCTTATACTACATATTGGACTACTACATGGACAACTAGTCAATCAACATCGCATTCGACTACAACTTCATACACAACAGTATTCGCAACTAGTCAATCGACTACAACTGCATGGACAACTTACTGGACTACAACGTTTAACACGAGTCAATCAACAAAGCATTCGACTACAACTACTTATACTACAACTTGGGCAACAAGTCGTGGAACTAGTCGTGGAACTAATAGGTCTACAACGACAACGTGGAACACTAGTCGATCAACGTCTCATTCGACAACAACTACTTATACTACAACTTGGTCAACAAGTCGTGGAACTAGTAGAGGAACCAACAGGTCTACAACGACAACATGGAATACGAGTAGAGGAACGTCGCACTCGACTACAACTACTTATACTACAACTTGGGCAACAAGTCGTGGAACTAGTCGCGGAACGAGTAGATCTACTACAACCACATGGACAACTAGTCAGTCAACGTCACACTCGACTACAACTTCATATACCACAACTTGGTCAACTAGTCATACTACAAGTAGAGGAACAAGTAGATCTACGACGACTACTTGGAATACTAGTAGAGGAACGTCTCATTCAACAACAACAACGTATACAACATACTGGAATACAAGTAGATCGACTACAACGTCTTATACTACATCTTGGACTACATCTTGGAATACGAGTAGATCAACAAATAGGTCTACCACAACCACTTACAATACGAGTAGATCAACATCACACTCGACTACGACAGCATATACTACAACTTGGCAAACAAGTCGTGGCACCAACCGTGGAACATCGCATTCGACTACAACTACTTGGAATACAAGCAGATCAACGAATAGAGCGACAACAACAACGTATACAACATATTGGAACACTAGTAGATCGACTACTACGACCTTTAATACAACATGGACGACTACTTGGAATACGAGTAGAGGAACGTCTCATTCGACTACAACAACCTTTAATACTAGTCAGTCGACCACAACCGCATGGACTACATCTTGGACTACATCTTATAATACGACTAGATCAACTTCAAGATCAACCACAACTACGTTTAATACAAGTCAGTCAACGTCTCATTCGACTACAACTACTTATACAACGACTTTTAATACGAATCAGTCGACCACAACTGCATGGACTACATCTTGGACTACATCTTATAATACGTCTAGATCAACAAGTAGAACAACAACAACGACATGGGTAACTAGCCAAGCAACGTCTCATTCAACTACGACGACGTATAATACTTCTTGGAATACTACTAAGTCTACTACGACTACATATACCACGACGTATAATACTTCTTGGAACACGAGTAGATCAACAAGTAGAACAACAACAACGACATGGGTAACTAGCCAAGCAACGTCTCATTCAACTACAACAGGTTGGACTACAACATTTGCAACAAGTAAAAGTACGAGTAGAATAACTAAACATCTTACTTCAACTACGTATGCAACAAGTCAGACTACTGTTAAATTGACCACCATATCGTATAACACGGCATGGACTACAACGTTTGCAACTAGTCAATCAACTAGTAAATCGACTACTACTTCTTGGTGGACAGAATGGACTACGTCTTACAATACAGTATATACATACAGTAAATCAACTACTAGAAATACAACATATAGTAAAACTACATCTAAATCAACACAAAAGAGTGCAGTAGTTAATATTAATTACGCTACCTCATGGAACACTACAGTTAACTACGTTACAACGTGGACTACGTATTGGTCTTATAATACATCGGTCACTACGGATCGAATAACTGACGACGGTTTTAGTGACTGTATCGTAGAAGGCACAGAGATTCATGTTTCAGGAACAGAAACTAAAAAGATTGAAGATCTTATATTAAATGAACCTATATTAACAATGGATGGCCCACATAATTTAGAAATTGAACAAGGATTAGCAGATGTAGAAACAACTACTATAGCAGATAATCTATCATATGATGATAAACTAGTTGCTGCCAGAAAAACATACGCGATAGGTATAATTGATATAAATAATGGTTTAATAAAATCAACACCCCACCATTTACATATTGTAAAAAAATCTGGAAAATGGGTAGCAAGACAAGCTCAGACGGTAGAAGTTGGAGATTATTTATACCATATAACCGACGGTGAGATTTTAGTAACATCTGTAACAGAGGACTCAACAAACACATATGCAGTTTACAAATTAGATGTTGAACCTAACGATATATTCTTCGCTAACGGAATTTTAACCCATAACAAAAAACCAGAATTATGTGACTCTAATGGTCCGGAAATCTGTGATCCAAATTCATTTTGTTATAATCCATGTGAACGTTCTGCTGGCATGTACGGTTGTGCGGAGGAATGTAGACCTTTTTAATAAAGATAACTGAAAATAAGATAAGAAATTAAATGGCACAATATATAACAGCGTGGGCGACAAGCAAATTAACAGCAGCTTCTAAAGGTACTAGTAAGAACACATCAGGTTCTAGAGCTACTTCTAGATTCACTGACGGTTCATACACTAGTTATTGGAACGCAAATACTTCATATACTACGTATTGGGCAGTATCTACGGCTTATACTACAATATGGGAGGCCGCCGTTGGTACAAGTCATTTAACTAAAAAAATAACTTCAAAATCAACAACGACCACTTATAATACGTCATGGAATACGAGTAAGGCTACAAGTAGAGTAGAATCTTATCAAGCTGAAACGGCATATACTACTTCATGGAATACATCTCATTCGACTACTACATCATATACTACTTCATGGACTACGACTTTTAATACCACTAGGGCCACATCTAGAGCAACTACAACTGCATACACTACATATTGGAACACTAGTAAATCGACTACGACAACATTCAATACAACGTTTGCAACTAGTCAATCAACGTCAAAATCAACGTCACATTCGACTACAACGACTTTTGCAACTAGTCAATCAACTAGTAAATCGACTACAACTGGGTATACTACGTATTGGAATACCAGTAAGTCGACCACAACCACATTCACGACCACATTTGGAACTAGTCATACTACAAGTAGAGGAACTAGTAGGGCAACTACTACAACTTGGTCAACAAGTAGGTCAACGTCTCGTGCGACTACAACCACTTACACTACAACTTGGTCAACAAGTAAGTCGACTACAACGACTTGGACTACTACATTTGGAACTAGTCACGGTACAAGTAGAGGAACTAGTAGGTCAACTACTACAACTTGGTCAACAAGTAGGTCGACTACAACATCATATACGACAACATTTAATACTAGTCAATCTACAACTAGATCAACAACGCGATCGACTACAACTACTTGGACAACAAGTCAGTCAACGTCTCATTCGACTACTACAACATTCAATACTACGTTTGCAACTAGTCAATCGACTACAACGTCTTATACTACGTCTTGGACTACATATTGGAATACGAGTAGAGGAACGTCTCATTCGACTACAACTACTTATACTACAACGTTTGCAACGTCTCATTCGACTACAACGACTTGGACTACTACATTCGTAACTAGTAGAGGAACTAGTAGAGGAACGTCTCACTCGACTACAACGACTTGGACAACTAGTCAGTCAACGTCTCATTCGACTACAACGTCATATACGACTACATTTAATACAAGTAAGTCAACGACTACTTCATGGACAACTTCATGGACTACGTCATATAACACTAGTAGAGGAACGTCTCATTCGACTACAACTACTTATACAACATATTGGAATACGTCTAGATCAACAACTACTGCATGGACAACTTCATGGACTACAACGTTTAACACAAGCCAGTCAACGTCTCATTCGACTACAACGTCATATACAACAGTATTTGCAACTAGTCAATCGACGACTACTTCATGGACAACTTCATGGACTACAACGTTTAATACAAGTCAATCTACAAGTCATTCAACTACAACGTCATATACAACAGTGTTTGCAACTAGTCAATCGACTATAACTGCATGGACAACTTCATGGACTACAACGTTTAATACAAATCAGTCAACGTCACACTCGACTACGACTACTTATACTACAACTTGGTCAACAAGTCGTGGAACTAGTCTTGGAACAAGTAGATCTACGACGACTACTTGGAATACTAGTAGAGGAACGTCACACTCGACTACGACAGCGTATACTACGTATTGGTCAACTAGTAGAGGAACTAATAGAGGAACGTCTCATTCGACTACAACGACTTGGACTACAAGTCAGTCAACGTCTCACGCGACTACGACCACATATACGACTACTTGGACAACAAGTATTGCTACAAGTAGATCAACGTCACATTCGACTACAACTACGTTTAATACGAGTCAATCGACCTCGCACTCAACTAGTAAATCAACTACTACAACATGGACAACTTCATGGACAACAAGTAGAGGAACGAGTAGAGGAACGTCACACTCGACTACAACGACTTGGACAACTAGTCACGGTACAAGTAGAGGAACTAGTAGGTCAACTACAACGACTTGGACAACTTCATGGACCACTTCACATTCGACGTCGCACTCGACATCTAAGAGTACGGTGACTATTTGGGGAACAAGTAAGGGAACAAGTAGAACTACGGAACACAGTACAACAACTACGTGGACAACTTCATGGACAACAAGTAGAATTACAGAGGTAGATACAACAACTACATGGATTACCTCTTTACAGACTAGTAAATCTACAACAACTACGTGGACGACTTCATGGACAACAGTGTACAACACTAATCAATCCACAACAACCACGTGGACGACTTCATGGACAACAGTGTACAACACTAATCAATCTACGAGTAGATCTACTACAACTACTTACAATACGTCACACGCGACAGTAACTAGATATTCTACAAGTAGAAGTACAACAACTACATGGAACACGAGTCAGTCAACGAGTAGAAGTACAACAACCACATGGGGTACAATATACGACGTTACTACAACGTGGGAAACTTCATGGAATACTACAACTACGTGGAGTACTAATAGATCTACAACCACAACATGGACTACCGTATTTAGTACAGATTATGAAGTTAGAAAAACATGGTATAGTACAAATAGACCATTGTTTAGCTATAATACACATAGACAGTGGAGAAAAAACAGATATAACGGTAGATAGTAAAATAACTTAAATCTATTAAATATAAAAGACTTGCTTAGGCAAGTCTTTTTTTTGATCTAAAAAAAATCAGATAAATAATTAAACAAATCAAATTAGGTTTGTATAACTATTAAAATACTGATAATATATGGAGATGTTCAATAAAAAAGTCCTTAAAGAAAGGATTGGACCACTACAAAAAAATGAAAAACTCTCACAACTAGAGCAAGTCGAAAGATATGTTCTTAGAAAATGTAAAGAACTTGGAATAGAACACAGCTATGACGTGATAGCTGAAGAAATGCCATACTTTAAAACCATGGGATATACTGAATATGCGACATGTTTTATGTTACAGCCATTGAATTTAAAAATGAGAACTGGTCAAATGGCAGACGCATATGCAGATAATGTTGAAAATCCATCTGATTGGGCATCTTATTTCAAAGCAAATGTTGAGAATAAGATGGCTAACAAATATCAAAAGCGCAAGGAGGATTTTGAAAATTATGAAGATAAATCAGTATTAGTGGTTTTACCAGGATCTAATAAACTCAAATCAAATTGTTGTTTAAATAAATTAATAGCTGTTGCAAAAAAACACAAAGGAGATATCTATTTTAAGCCACACCCTATCACAACACATGCTGTAATTGGAGAAATTAAAGATTTATTCGGTGAAGAATCGATTCTACCTAGAGATATAGATTTATACTACTTTTTACAAAAGGCTGATACAGTATACACTACACATATTAGTGAATCTGCGTTATATTCTACAATGTTAGGTAAGCAAGTAGAGCCTATCGATGTATGGAATAATATACACCAAGGTTCTTTTTATAGTGTTAATTCAAATCTTTTCGATAATAAAGATAATGCAGCGGAATGGGTAAATAGAACATTTTCTAGCCCTAAGTCTGGTATTATTAACCCAGAAATAGATGAAGATTGGAAGGCAAAAGTGGATCAATATATGGAGTACATATATAAAAAGCGAGAATATTATAAAGGATGGTTCTTAGATCTTCCTAAAAAGAAAAAGTAATTAAATAATTTAAAAACCTACTTCGCGTAGGTTTTTTTTGTAAGATAAATATATTATATTAATATAATTATGAGAATTTTATTTTACGCCGGATATCAGAATATACCATTTGATGGAAACACAGATCAAGGATTAGGAGGCACTGAAATAGCTATAATTAAACTATCTAGAGAGATGGTTAAATTTGGATATAAAGTTGTGGTATCTGGTCAAATAAAAAGTTCTGGATTAATTAATGGTGTAAAGTGGATTTCAACAACTGAATTACATAATAAGTACTTCAACCAATTTGATTATATTATATCTGCAAGTTATATTCATTTTTTAAAAGAATTCAAATATTACTCGGCTAAGAAAATACTATGGTCCCATAATACACATCACCATGCATGGTTTAATGGCACAGAACTCAAAAACGCGGATGAATTAACTAAACAAGTAGACCATACTATATGTTTAACCAATTGGCACAAAAACCAATGGTCAAATAAATATGACGTGCCATTAGATAAGATTAGTGTAATTGGCAATGGTATCGATCCTTCAACATTTTATGGTAATCCTGAAAAAATTAAAGGTAAATTTATATGGAGTTCTGCACATGAGAGGGGTTTATTTGAGCTATTAAAAAACTGGCC
>Ga0209771_1001583_pt1 | contig 14488 bp, 12 predicted proteins | sample SaaInl59LU_5_DNA_FD_184639 | JGI IMG/M metagenome (GOLD analysis project Ga0209771, IMG submission 184639) | Marine microbial communities from expanding oxygen minimum zones in the Saanich Inlet - ESP_59LU_5_DNA (SPAdes) (version 2) | ecosystem: Environmental > Aquatic > Marine > Intertidal zone...
AAAAATTTCAAAAAAAGTGAAGATAGTATTTTTTACATTAACACAAATTATGCAATACAACTTCGTAATCAAGGTTGAAACTACAATAAAATCTATTGTTTTCTTAATTTAAGTATAGCATTGTTAAGGTTAAATTAAAAAACAAAGCAACGCTGTAGGTTTTGCAGTAGTTTCAAGATGTAATAGATTTTCTATTGCATAATTTTGGTTTAACCAAACAAGTCGTTAAGATTTGTTAATAGCTTGTAAGTTTTGATATAATTATCTTTAACTTTAACATCTTAAAAGAAAACAGTACTATGTTAGAATTAGCAGGAATTATTATATTAGGAATACTAGCACAATGGGTCGCTTGGAAATTTAAAATTCCAGCTATTTTACCCTTAATATTAATAGGCCTTTTAGTAGGACCAATTGCTGCAGAATTTTTAAGTGAAGATGGTACCAAATGGATAGAGCCAATTTGGAATGGAGAAAAAGGACTCTTTCCCGGAGAAAGCTTGTATTACTTTGTGTCTTTGGCCATTAGTATTATTTTATTTGAAGGCGGTTTAACCCTAAAGCGTTCTGAAATAAAAAATGTAGGTCCAGCAATAACAAAACTAATAACCATAGGCTCTGCAGTAACCTTTTTTGGTGCAGGCGTTTTAGCGCATTATATTTTTGAATTAAGTTGGGATTTGTCGTTTTTATTTGCTGGCTTAATTATAGTTACAGGACCTACTGTAATTACACCTATTTTAAGAAACATTCCTTTAAAGAAAGACATCTCCACTATACTAAAATGGGAAGGTATATTAATAGACCCAATAGGAGCCTTAGTGGCTGTATTAGTTTTTGAGTTTATAAGCGTTGGTGGTGATAGTGGTTTTACAAAAACAGCCTTTTTAGAGTTTGGTAAAATTGTGTTATTTGGAACCACTTTTGGTTTTACATTTGCACATGCTTTAGCTTTTGCAATTAATAAAAAAATGATTCCTCATTATTTATTAAATGTTGTTGCGTTGTCTACAGTGCTTCTTGTTTTTGTAGAATCAGAAATTTTTGCTCATGAGTCTGGCCTACTAGCCGTTGTGGTTATGGGAATGGTTCTAGGAAACGGAAAATTAGAAAATTTAAAAGAATTATTATATTTTAAAGAATCGCTTAGTGTCTTATTAATTTCTATACTATTTATATTACTTGCTGCTAACATTAATATAGAAGATTTAATGTTACTATATACTTGGAAAACAGCTTTGCTTTTTGCTGTTGTTGTTTTTATTATTAGACCAATTGCAGTGTTTTTAAGTACTCATGGTTCTAAACTAAAGTTTAAAGAAAAACTCTTTATTAGTTGGGTTGGTCCTCGAGGTATTGTGGCAGCAGGTATTGCTTCTTTATTTGGAAGTAAGCTTATAAAACAAGGCGTAGAAGGTGCAGAATACATAACTCCTTTAGTCTTTATGATTGTTTTAGGAACCGTATTGTTAAACGCAACAACAGCACGATTATTTGCTAAAATAGTTGGTGTATTTTTAACAAAATCTGATGGAATATTAATTGTAGGTGCCTCTAAAGTCTCTCGTTTAATTGGGCATTATTTAGAATCTAATGGCAGACATGTGGTGTTAATAGATAGCAATCAAACCAATATTGATAAAGCAAAAGAATTAGGTCTTGAAGCTATAAACACCAATATATATTCTGATACTTTAATGGATAATATTGAATTAAACGATGTTGGCTATTTAATGGCTTTAACAGGAAGTAACGATATTAATAAGTATGCTATTAATAAATTTAGTAGCCAGTTTGGAGAAAATGGTTCGTTTAGGTTGGTAAGTGTAGACGAAATGCTTGATAGTAATAACAATCCAAAAGAAGGATTATTTTCACACACTGATGATTTTACAACACTTAGTGATGTTACTAGAAAGTTTCCTAGTATTCAAGAAATTGAGTTAAAAGACAAAGCACATTATACTAGCTTAATTGAACTTTCTGACAACGATAAAGACATTATTCCATTATTTTTAAAGAATGAAGCTTCTGAAATACAGATTATCTCTTCTTATAACAAAGATATTGAAAACGTTGGAAAAAACTGGTGTTTAGTTTACCTAGGCAAACCGTTTGATGATGAAAAAGTAGCGAATGAAGAAGATTAAAAAAGCAGCAAAGCAAAGAAAACACATCACTTAAAACTACTTTTTCTACTGTTTTTAAAGGTGGTGCTACGTATTTTATTAGACCATCTTTAAAGAAAGTATTTTTTACATCTACAGCATAAAACGAAATTAATCATTCAACTTTAAAACAGCCATAAATGCTTGTTGAGGTATTTCTACATTACCAACTTGGCGCATACGTTTTTTACCTTTTTTCTGCTTTTCAAGAAGCTTTCTTTTTCTGGAAATATCTCCACCATAACATTTTGCTGTTACATCCTTACGTAACGCTTTTACGGTTTCTCTTGCTATAATTTTTGCTCCAATAGCTGCTTGAATTGGAATATCGAATTGTTGACGCGGAATTAATTCCTTCAACTTTTCTGTCATTTTTTTACCAATATGGTGAGCGTTATCTGCATGAATAAGTGCAGAAAGTGCATCAACTGGTTGAGCATTTAATAATACATCTAAACGCACTAATTTTGAAACCTTCATACCAATTGGATGATAATCAAAAGAAGCATAGCCTTTAGAAACGGTTTTCAATCTATCGTAGAAATCGAAAACAATTTCTGCTAAAGGCATTTCGAAAGTTAACTCCACACGAACAGGAGTTAAATACGTTTGATTAGTAATCATACCACGTTTCTCTATACATAAACTCATTACGTTACCAACAAAATCTGATTTTGTAATTATAGTAGCCTTAATAAACGGTTCTTCAACGCGATTAATCATGGTTGGTTCGGGTAAATCACTTGGATTATTTACAATAAAAGGAACATCTGGTTCTTTATTTGTATAAGCGTAGTACGATACGTTTGGAACAGTAGTAATAACTGTCATGTCAAATTCACGTTCTAAACGCTCTTGAATTATTTCCATGTGAAGCATTCCAAGGAAACCACAACGAAAACCAAAACCTAAAGCAGCAGAACTTTCTGGAGCAAACACCAAAGAAGCATCGTTTAGTTGCAACTTTTCCATAGAGCTTCTTAGCTCTTCGTAATCTTCTGTATCTACAGGATAAATACCTGCAAATACCATAGGTTTTACATCCTCGAAACCTTCAACAATATTTGTAGTTGGGTTGGCAAAATCTGTAATAGTATCTCCTACTTTTACTTCTTTTGCGGTTTTTATTCCAGTAATTAAATAACCAACGTCTCCAGTTTTTACACTTTGTTTTGCAACTTGTGTTAGTTTTAATGTCCCAACTTCGTCTGCGTAATATTCGTTATCTGTAGCAACAAACTTAATTTTTTGTCCTTTTTTAATTTCGCCATTAAACACTCTAAAATACGTTTCAATACCTCTAAACGTATTGTAAACCGAATCAAAAATTAAAGCTTGTAAAGGTGCATCTGGATCTCCTTTTGGAGCTGGAATACGCTTAATAATGGCTTCTAAAATATTTTCAACACCAAATCCAGTTTTTCCACTTGCGTGAATAACCTCTTCAGGATCGCAACCTAAAAGCTCTACAATATCATCTGTAACCTCTTCTGGATTTGCACTTGGCAAATCTACTTTGTTAAGTACAGGAATAATTTCTAAATCGTTTTCAAGCGCTAAATATAAATTCGAAATGGTTTGTGCTTGAATACTTTGTGCTGCGTCTACAATTAATAAAGCACCTTCACAAGCAGCAATAGAGCGTGAGACTTCGTAAGAGAAATCTACGTGACCAGGAGTATCAATTAGATTTAAAATATATTTTTCGCCTTCAAAAGTATAATCCATTTGTATGGCATGAGACTTAATGGTAATACCACGTTCGCGCTCCAAATCCATACTATCTAAGAGTTGCGCTTGTTGTTCACGAGCAGTTACAGAACCTGTTGCGTCTAGTAAACGATCGGCAAGTGTACTTTTTCCGTGGTCAATATGTGCAATAATGCAAAAATTTCTAATATTCTTCATAATCTATCTGTTCTTAAAAAGAAAGAGATTGCAAATATAATGCAAAAATTGCCCATTTTTTAGATTTTCTTCGGAATAGAAACACCTATTGATTATTGCGATTTTCCGCAATAAAAACTAAAAAAAAAGTTGTTATATTGCTTTTGCATTATCAAAATTGATGAAACACCTCTTTTACCTACTTATTTTTCTTTTTTCTTCGGAAATTATTGCTCAGGAATATACTATTTCTGGAATATTATTGGACGAAAATAATGAACCTATTGAATATGCTTAAGTATACCTCATGAAAGCAGTAATGGAAAGTGAAGATGAAACTGAATTAATTGGTAATCCAGGTTATAAAAAACCAAAATGGTTTTCAACAGAAAAGAATGGGCTTTTTAATTTTGAAGAGCTTGAGTCAGGTGATTATTTAATAACTGCTAGTTTTTTGGGTTATAAAACTGAATATATAAAACTGAAACTACTGAAAAACGAAACAATAAAAATTATCCTCAAAGAAGACACACAAGCTCTAGAGGAAGTCTCTTTAATATCTAATAGACCCACTCTAAAAAAAGAAGTTGACCGATTGGTTTTTAATGTTGCAAACACCTCAATAAGCGAAGGAAGTATTTTAGATGTTTTGCGAAGTACACCAGGTGTTTTAATTTTAGAGAATACCATTACAGTAAAAAATGGGTCACCAACAGTTTACATAAACGATAGAAAAGTAAACCTCACTGCAACAGAAATTACACAGCTTTTAGAAAATTCACCTGCAAACACTATACAAAAAATCGAGGTTATTACTAATCCACCAGCAAAATACGACGCTGGAAGTGGAGCGGTTTTAAACATTGTTATGAGTAAAAACTTAATTACAGGTTATCGTGGTAATGTATTTAGTAATTTTACCCAAGGTGTGTTTTCAAGATATAATACAGGAATTAATCAGTTTTATAAAACAAAAAAAATAAACCTAAACCTAAATTATAGTTTTACTAAAAACAAGATTAATAGAGTAAACGATAACACCATAAACTATCTTGACAATTCTGGAAATTTAGACCAAAAATGGCAAACTAATAATAGAAATTCTAGAACAAATGCACACAACATAAATTTAAATTTCGATTATTTAATAGATGATATCAACACGTTGAGTTTGTCGTCTAATGCCTTATTGACGCCTTATTATCGTTACAGAATACATGGCCAAACAGATGTTACAAATAGTTTAAATGAAAGCCTTTATAGTTTTAATGCTAATAATTATTCTCAAGACGAAAAACATAATTTAGGTTTCGATTTAGACTTTATACATCGTTTTGAAAATAAGAGCAAACTATTATTTAATACACATTTTACAGACTATAATTACTACAGACACCAAGACGTTAATAGTACTTATTTTTTTACAAATAATACTAATAATTTTAGTACTGCTTTTTTAACAGATAATAACCAGAACACTAATATTCTAGCGCTTAAGATGGCTTACGAACAGCCAGTAGACGATAGCTCTGAATTAGCCTTTGGTACAAAATGGTCTACTATTAATACTAATAGCGATATTGCTCAGTTTGATATTAATCAAAATACAGGCTCCGTAGATTTTAACGCTCAAAACTCTAATGCTTTCGATTATAAAGAGTCTGTTTTTGCAGCTTATATGAGTTATAAAAAAGCATGGAAAAAATGGAGTTTTAGTGGAGGATTGCGATTAGAACAAACACGTGTTGAAGGTTTATCTGTGTCAGATAACGTTAAAAGTAATCAAGAGTATTTAGAGTTCTTTCCAACATTAAATTTAAGCCATCAAGTATCAGAAAAAACAAGTGTTTATACAAATTACAAACGCAGCCTTTCTAGACCTAGTTATCAGTTATTAAACCCGTTTAATTTCTTTTTAAACGATAATACCATAGCAACTGGTAATCCTAACTTATTGCCTTCTTTTACAAATCACTTTGTGGTTAGTACAGAAATTAATAAACGTTACACGGTAGAGGCTTATTATAAAGATATATCTAATCAAATTAACGAGTTACCAAAACAAGATAATGCTAATAATTTTCTAATTTATTCTCCAACTAATATTGTTAAAACCAAAGAGCTAGGATTCGATTTTATAACTTATTTTGATGTGAATGATAATTGGTCTGTTTATTTTGTGACTTCTTTTTATAATATTCAAGACGAAGCTTTTATAGATAATCAATGGCTTAAAACAGATCAATGGAGTAATTACTCTGTATTTAGCAACGATTTTTCTTTTTTAAAAGACAAGAGTCTTAAAGCAAACGTTACATTAACTTATGTTGGTAAAAACCAACAAGCATTCCAAATAGCAGACTCTCGTTTGGTTTCAGATTTGTCGTTTAGCAAATCGGTTTTTAAAAATAAAGGTACTTTGTCTCTTGCTTTTGCAGATTTATTTAACACACAAGATTTTGTAATAAGTTCAAGATTTGGGAACCAAAACAATGTTAATTATAGCGATTTAGATAACCGTTATGTTAAGCTAGGTTTTAGTTATAAATTTGGAAATACAGGATTAAAAACCAATGCTCGCAATAAAAACATTAATGAACGCGAAAGATTAGAAAAATAAAAAACATTTATTTTTTAAGCTTTTTTTAATCCTGCCACTCTGCAATAAATAAGTTTGTATCACGACCACCACCATTATTTCTATTAGAAGAAAAAGCAAGTTTCTTACCATCGTTAGAAAACACTGGAAAAGCATCAAAAGTTTCACTGTGTGTTACACGCTCTAAATTTTTACCATCAATATCTATTAGGTATAAGTTAAAAGGAAAACCACGTTCTGCTTCAAAGTTTGAGGAGAATAATACTTTTTTTCCTGAAGGATGAAAAAACGGGCTCCAATTTGCATTTCCTAAGTCAGTTAATTGACGTAAATCGCTGCCATCTGCATTACAAATGTAAAGTTCCATATCTGTTGGCTCTACTAAGCCTTCAGCTAACAAATCTTTATAGTCTTTAATTTCTTCTTCTGTTTTAGGTCTAGACGATCTGAAGATAAGTTTAGTACCATCTGGTGAGAAAAACGCACCTCCATCATAGCCTAACTCATTAGTAATTTGCTTGACATCGCTTCCATCAATATTCATGGTGTATAATTCTAAATCACCACTTCTAGTTGAAGTAAAAACAATCTTATCACCTTTTGGTGAAACTGTTGGTTCTGCATCGTAACCTTTTTCGTTGGTTAATTGTCTAACAATATTACCTTCTAAATCTGCAATAAAAATATCGAACGAATCGTAAACTGGCCAAATGTATTTTCCGTTTTTACGTAAAGGAACTTCTGGACATTCCTCATCTACCAAATGTGTAGATGCGTATATTATATGCTTATTGTCTGGCATAAAATATGAGCAAGTTGTGCGTCCTTTTCCTGTACTAACCATAGGTGGTATAGTACCATTAAAAGTCTCGTCTGCATTCATTAAAAACATTTGGTCGCAACTAACATTCCATTTTTCGTAATTAGATTGAAAAACCAATTGCTTATCATCAAAACTCCAGTAAGCTTCAGCATTATCACCACCAAAAGTTACTTGACGTAAGTTTTTAAAATGAGTTTCTTCAGGGAAAATTAACGGATTATTAGCAGCTGTTTGCTCTGTAGTTGCTGTTGTTTTTTCTGTTTCCGTTTTCACTTTATTTTTACACGAAAAAGAAATTAATGCAATAAGTAATAAATAGAATAGAGGTGTTTTCATCTTTAACTTTAATAAATGACATATAATGCCTAATTTTGTGCAAAATTAATACTCTTATCATGAAATACATAATCACATCACTTATTTTATTGTTTTTAACAGCATGTAAAACAGAAACAAAAGAAACTACTAAAACAGTTTCTATAAAAGAAGACGTCGCTTTTCTAGCGTCTGATGCCTTAGAAGGACGACAAACAGGAAGCGATGGAGAACAAAAAGCAGCAACATATATTGCCGAAAGATTTCAAAATATTGGATTACAAGAAAAAGGAACAGAAAAATATTTTCAAACTTTTTCTTTTCGCCCAAAAACAGATCCGCACCAAGAAGTTAACTACACGGTAAAAGATGGTGATAGTACAATTACAGGAACAAACGTTATTGGTTATATAGATAACAAGGCAGAGAATACTATTATTATTGGTGCGCATTACGACCATTTAGGTTATGGAGCAGAAGGTTCTTTACACAGAGGAGAAAGAGCAATCCATAATGGAGCAGACGATAATGCAAGTGGCGTTGCTGTGCTTTTAAATTTAGCTGAAAGATTAAAAGCTAAAAACACAAACAACAATTATTTGTTTATGGCTTTTTCTGGTGAGGAAATGGGATTATTGGGTTCTAATTATTTTGTAAAAAATCCAACTATAGACACAAAAAAAGTAGATTACATGATTAATATGGATATGGTAGGACGCTTAAAGGCAGATAGTACTTTAGCTGTTTATGGTGTTGGTACCTCTCCAATTTTTAAGCAAACAGTCACTGCTAACAATTCGAAATTTAAAATTGTAGCTAAAGAATCTGGTGTTGGACCCAGTGACCATACCTCTTTTTATCATGCAGATATTCCAGTGCTACACTTTTTTACAGGACAGCATGAAGATTATCATAAACCAACAGATGATACCGAAAAACTAAACTATGAAGGTATGCAAACCATTTCAAATTATATTTTTGAAATTATTACAGACCTTGATAACAACGGAAAATTACCATTTAGAGCAACTAAAAACGAAAGCGACTCTGTGCCAAAATTTAAAGTAGGCTTAGGTGTAACACCAGACTATTTATACGATGGAGAAGGCATGCGAATTGATGGTACCCGAGAAAACACTCCAGCAACAAATGCAGGTATACAAAAAGGAGATGTTGTAATGAAAATTGGAGATAACGACATTTCAGACATGATGAGTTATATGAAAGCATTAGCAGCCTTTAAAAAAGGAGATACTACCAAAGTAACTGTAAAGCGTGAGCAAGAACTACTTGAAGTTGAGGTTACTTTTTAATGAGCTAAATTATTGTTACTTCTGGTTATTTTGGGTACGAAAAATAGTATCGAGAAGCTAAACATGTTTAAAAACAAACAAAACATTATTACTAAAATTCACTTAGTTATTTCGGTGTCTATTGTTGTTCCTATAGCTTTAATTTATGGTTTCAAACCAGAATTAAGTTTCGACATGTTTCTAGAAACTATAGATGAGCATAATTTCTACAAAGCAGTTATGGGATTGTATTTAGGTTTTTCAACAATATGGCTTTTAGGTGTATTTAAAGTGCACTATCTTAAAACAGCTTTGATTACCAATGTTGTTTTTATGCTTGGCTTAGGTTTTGGAAGATTGCTGAGTTTAACTTTAGATGGAATTCCAACAGTTGGATATCTATTTGGAACAGTTGCAGAACTTTTTTTAGTGCTTTACGGTTTATGGGTTTTAAATAGAAAGAGTTAGTACTCTAATAAAACATATTATTATGAAAATAAAAACAATACTTATTATTCTTGGTGTTATTATAGCTGCTTTTTTAATTTTTCAGTTTTACTTTATTTATTCGCAAAAAGATATCGAAACACACCAATACCAAACACTTAAGAAAATAGATAATATTGAGATCCGTAAATATGAATCTGCATTATTTACATCAATAAAATTGGCAACAGACGATTACGATAAAGCTGGCTCTGAAGGGTTTAATGCATTAGGAGGCTATATTTTTGGAGATAACGAAACCAAAGAGAACATAGCCATGACCTCTCCTGTAAATATGAGCTTAGAAGACTCTGTAACCATGCAGTTTTTAGTTCCTAAAGCTTACAAAAAAGAAGATTTGCCAATACCGAATCAAAAAAAAATTCAGTTTAAACAAATGCCAGAAAAAACAGTTGCAGTAATTAGCTTTGGTGGCTGGGCTAATAAAGATAAGATTGACAAATATAAAAACGCACTAAAACAAACCTTAGATAAAAACGGTATTGCTTACTCTAATAAGTTCTCTTTTTTAGGTTATAACGCACCTTTTGAGGTATTTAATAGAAAGAATGAAGTTATTGTTGTGTTAGAATAAGTATAACATAAAAAGTATTAATTTTGTTCATAAACAAAAAATCTTGGTAAAAATAGACAACATAGAACTTCCAGAATTCCCATTGCTTTTAGCACCAATGGAAGACGTAAGCGACCCACCATTTCGAGCATTATGTAAAGAGCAAGGTGCAGATGTTGTATATACAGAGTTTGTAAGTAGCGAAGGTTTAATTCGTAACGCAGCAAAAAGTGTTATGAAACTAGACATTTACGAAAAGGAAAGACCAGTTGGGATTCAAATTTTTGGAGCTAATATGGACAGTATGTTAGAGACCATTGATATTGTTTCTGCTTCTAAACCAGATATTATAGATATTAATTTTGGGTGTCCAGTAAAAAAAGTAGTGAGTAAAGGTGCTGGAGCAGGTATTTTAAAAGACATCTGTTTAATGGAGCAATTAACTGCCGAAATGGTTAAGCGTACCAATATTCCAATTACTGTAAAAACACGTTTAGGTTGGGATCACGACTCTATTAAAATAGTTGAAGTTGCAGAGAGACTTCAAGATGTAGGCTGCAAAGCTATTGCTATACACGGAAGAACACGTGCTCAAATGTACAAAGGAGAAGCAGACTGGAAACCAATTGCTCAAGTAAAAAATAATCCAAGAATGCATATTCCTGTTTTTGGAAATGGAGATGTTACAACTCCAGAAAAAGCTATGGAAATGCGAGATGTTTATGGTTTAGATGGCTGCATGATTGGTCGAGCGACCATTGGTAATCCATGGTTTTTTAAACAAGTAAAGCACTTTTTTAACACTGGAGAGCACTTAACACCAATTACAATTGCAGAGCGTGTGGAAGCTGCTCGAAGACATTTACAAATGGCTATAGATTGGAAAGGCGAAATACTTGGTGTTTTTGAAACCAGAAGACATTATACTAATTACTTTAAAGGCATTCCTCATTTTAAAGAACACAGAATGAAAATGGTAACAAGTGATGCATCAAAAGATGTTTTTGCTGCTTTTGACGAGGTTGAAAAACTGTTTAGTGATTATATTTTTACGGAATAAACACTCTAAAATTTACTGTTTTTACTTATTCTGATAGTTTTAAGTAATTTGAAGAAAACAAAATAAATTAATGAGTTTTATAGCAAGTGGTTCGTATAGTAATGGTTTAAAAATTTATAAATCATCTGATTTAGAACTTTACTCTACAATAAAAAAATCTTGGTTTTCAGGTAGTTTAATTTCAATTTTTAATTCTGAAAATCAACTCATTTTAGAAATAAAAGAAAGTAGATTTTTTGGTTCTAAATTTAAAATTATTTTTCAACACAATTCAATTTTAAAAAGACAGTTCTTAATCAAGGACTCAAACCTAGCTAATTCTGAATTAATTTTCGAGAATAATGATAAGATAACACTTGCACGTAAATGGATTCCTTTAGTTAATCCATATTCAAAAATCATATATAATGAAAAAGTAATTGGAAAAGTAAAAATGAATATACTTTCACTTGAACGTAATTATGAAATCAATTTAAATCATGCTCAAACGGAAATTGAATTATATTTACTAACATTATTCTTATGTACGGAATCGAATGCTAATTTTGAATAAAAATGACCTAATGTTAGTTTGATTCTAACTCGTTTTTATCATATTCTTAGTAATCCTAACCGAAGCCATTTTAGAGGCTAAAACACCTAAAACAGTTATTGTTAAGAACACAATCACTAAATTTTTAGCATGAAAAGCAACAGGATATGCTAGTGTTTGGGTAATCATTACCTTCATGTTATCTGGACCATAAAGTTGAAAAAGCACTAATAGCGTACTAACGACTAAGCCTATTAATCCTCCAAAAACACTCATGAGTGTGCCTTGTAAAAAGAAAATTTTCCTAATATCTTTTACAGTTGCACCAACGTTAAATAAGGTGTTGAGGCTTTTCTTTTTATCAAGCATCATCATTATTAAAGAACCAACAACATTAAAAAAGGCAATAATTAAAATGAGTGTAAAAATAAGATAAACAGCAAGGTTTTCTGTATTAAGCATTTTATACAAGGCATCATTTAATTGTGCTGTATTTTTTAGTGTTATATTGTTTCCTAAAACAGCTTGAATTTGAGATTTCACTTTGTTTTCATCTGCACCTTCAGTTAATCTAAACTCAATATTTGTAATCTGATTTTCTTTATAATTTAGTAATTCTTGTGCTAGTCCTAAGCTTGAGAAAATATGACTATCATTTAGGTTTTCGTTTACACTAAAAACGCCAACGTTAATAGCTTCTACTTGATTAAAAGCCTGCTGTATAGATGTTATTTGTCCTTTACCAGGTTTTGGCACAAACAAAGACACGCGTTTTCCATAATCTAAAACACCAATATTTAAACTGTTAGAGACGCCATCTCCAACAACAACTTGGTTGGTTTTATCTGTTAACCAACTGCCTCTCCATATTATAGAGTCTACAACATTTACGAATTTATAATTAGCATCAACGCCTTTAATATATAAGGCTTGTTTATTACCATCGAAAGAAGCAATTATACGTTCTTCTATTACTTTAGAATAACTTGCAATACCGTTAATCTCGTTGAGTTGTTTTGCTAGATTTGGTTCTAAAATAAAAGATTTTCCAATGGAGGTTTCTGCTTTTAAATCTGGATCGATAACCGTTGTAAATGCAAGTGTAAAGTCTCTTAAACCCGCAAAACCAGATAGCACAATAAACAAAGAAGCAGAACCTAAAATAATGCCAACTATTGCAATATAAGTAATAAAATTAATCGCATTGTTAGTGCTTTTAGAACGTAAATACCGTTTTGCGATGTAAAGTGAAAAACTCAAAAGGGTTATGATTTTTTATGCTTTCCTAGAAGATTTGGGTCTTTTAATGGGTTGTCCACACCTTTTAAAGATTGCTCAATTTTATCAATATGTTCTAAAGAATCGTCCACAAAAAAGTAAAGCTGTGGCATTCTTCTTAATTGGTTTTTTGTGCGTTGAGCTAATTCATGACGAATAAAAGGCTGGTTAGATTTTATACCTTCAATTAAAGTTTTTGCTTTATCGTTTGGAAAAATGCTTAAATACACTTTGGCTACAGACAAATCTACAGTCACACTCACTTTAGATACCGAAATAATAACACCTCGCATACCTCCTTGAGTCGCTGCTGTTTGTAAAATATCTACAAGATCGCGTTGTAAAACCGATCCTATTTTTTTTTGTCTTTGGCTTTCTTCTGTTTTCATTCTGTTGATTGCTCCTAAATAAAAGGAATATGTATAGATTGCAAAAATACGCTTTTTAAATATTATAGTATTTTTGAAAGCAAAATTTGTAAATTAATTTAATGCAAATTGAAATTTAGAGAGAAATATTAATTATATTTTTGTTTTACGAATATAAATAACACTGTTTTAAATGAATAAAATCGAACACATAGGAATTGCTGTAAAAAGCTTAGAAACATCCAATATATTATTTGCCAAACTATTTGGCGAACCTCATTACAAAGAGGAGAAAGTAGAGTCCGAAGGTGTAAAAACTTCATTTTTTCAAGTTGGAGAAAATAAAATTGAATTATTAGAAGCTACAAAAGAAGACAGTCCAATAGCTAAGTTTATTGAGAAAAAAGGTGAAGGTGTTCACCATATAGCTTTTGACGTAGAAGATATTGAAGCAGAAATTAAAAGACTAAAATCTGAAGGTTTTATAATTTTAAATGAAAAACCAAAGAAAGGAGCCGACAATAAACTAGTAGTGTTTTTGCATCCTAAATCCTCTAATTGCGTGTTAATTGAGCTTTGTCAGGAAATAAAGAATAAAGAAAATAAAGATATAGAGAAATAAATCTTGTAGAGTTTTAAAATTAATATTAGATTTGCACACCAATTTTGGTCCCATAGCTCAGTTGGTTAGAGCACCTGACTCATAATCAGGTGGTCCTTGGTTCGAGCCCAAGTGGGACCACTTAAAAATTGTAAAGCCTTTCATAAGTATGAAAGGCTTTTTTTATGAAGTAGGTTCATTCTATATTCAAAGCCTAATAAGCTAATATTTATTAACTTAAATATTGAGGAAATAAAGAGAATTAGAATAAATTAGAAAAAGGTTTTAGCAGTTTTACAGTTACATTTTGTGTATTTTATCGAAAAAAAACACCTTTCGTGGGATTTTTTTATCGAAAAACTTGTCTAAAAGTTTTGTTAACTCCGTTTTTTTTTACATTTACGACTTGTTATATGATACAAAATAAAAAAATATTTGCCTCAATCTTATTTGTATTAATAAGTTTCGTGTGCGCCGCACAAACACCACCACCTCCTCCTCCTGG
>Ga0209771_1001588_pt1 | contig 14464 bp, 15 predicted proteins | sample SaaInl59LU_5_DNA_FD_184639 | JGI IMG/M metagenome (GOLD analysis project Ga0209771, IMG submission 184639) | Marine microbial communities from expanding oxygen minimum zones in the Saanich Inlet - ESP_59LU_5_DNA (SPAdes) (version 2) | ecosystem: Environmental > Aquatic > Marine > Intertidal zone...
CACACTGGGCACAGGTACATTTTTCTTCACTCGAATAATAGCGATCAAATATAATCGGCATATCGGTTTCAATATTGTCTAATACAAAGGGTGCTCTAAAGAGTTGATGGTTGCAGTTTTCGCAATACCATTCCAAAGCATCTTCTACTCCTTTTGGTCTTGGGTATTCAATGACGATCCCAACCGTGTTTGCACCCCTTTGTGGGGAATGTGGGACTTTTGCAGGCAATAAATAAATATCCCCTTCTTTGATATGGACATCTTTGGCGATGCCATTGTCAATTATTTTTAGGACAATATCCCCTTCTAATTGATAGAAAAATTCTGGGGTTTCATTGTAATGGTAATCTTTTCTGTTATTGGGACCACCAACAACCATCACTATAAATTCGCCATCGTTCCAGACGCATTTGTTTCCAACAGGGGGTTTTAATAAGGCTCTGTTTTCTTCAATCCAGGCTTTAATATTTAAGGGAGATACTAGCTTGCTCATGGGTATTATATTAGGATTAATTTTTTAAAGTTACAAAGATTTTGTGCGACCACCATCCACAGGGATGTTTACGCCGTTTATATAGCTGGCTGCTTCACTCGCTAAAAACACAATTGCATTGGCAGTTTCTTCTGGTTTTGCAAAGCGTTTTGCAGGCGTATAGTTTTTCATGATTTCTGTCATTTCTTCTATACTCGTCTGCGCTTGATTTGCTTTGATTTTAATAATCTCGTTCAAGCGTTCGGTTTCAGTAAATCCAGGTAAAACATTATTAACTGTAATTCCAAAACTTCCCAACTCAAAAGAAAGTGTCTTACTCCAGTTTCCTACAGCATTTCTAATGGTATTACTCACACCTAAACCTTCAATCGGTTCTTTTACTGAGGTTGAAATGACATTAATAATCCGTCCATATGATTCTTTTTTCATAAATGGAACGGTGAGTTGTGCAAGTACGTGGTTGCATTTTAGATGTTGTGTAAAGGCATTTTCAAAGGCTTCTAAGCTTGCGTCGATAATGGCACCACTTCTTGGACCTCCAGTATTGTTGACAAGAATATGAAATCCATGATTCTTTTGAATATAAGTTTCCACTTTAGCTTTTAAATCTAAAGGGTTCATAAAATCAGCAATAATATAATTGTGTTTTTCTGTATTGGGAAGAGTTGCAATTACGTCCTTAAGTTTGGTTTCATTTCTGGCGACTAAGGTGAGTTTGACGCCTTCAGAAGCTAAGGCAAAAGCGGCGGCTTTTCCAATCCCTTGTGTGCTTCCGCAAACAAGAGCGTTTTTATGTTCTAAGTTTAAGTTCATCGGTCTTTTTTATTATTCGTAATTGATACATATATTTTTAGTTTGGGTGAAAAAACGAAGCACTTCAAATCCGCCTTCCCGACCAACCCCCGAAGATTTTACTCCTCCAAATGGAGTACGCAAATCGCGCTGCATCCATGTGTTTATCCAGACAATTCCCGTTTCTAATTTCTCAGAGAACCTCAAACTTCGTTTTAAGTTATTAGTCCACACTGTGGCTGATAAACCATATTTAACATCGTTTGCCAATGCCAATGCTTCAGCCTCTGAATTAAATGACATCAGAGTAACTACAGGGCCAAAAATCTCTTCTTGATTTAATTTACACTGATTGGAATCAACTTCAATCACAGCAGGGGAAAGGTAGTAACCATGTTCAAAACCATCAACAAGGATAGGCTCACCTCCACATAACAATCTGCTTCCTTTGTCATCAATTTCTTCAATATAAGACTGTACTTTTTCAAAGTGGGTCTTAGATACCAAGGCTCCAATTTGTGTAGATTCTTCGGAGGGATGTCCAACCACAAGTTGCCGAACACGTTCTATAAAATCGACTTTAAATTGTTTGTAAATAGAGGCTTCTACAAAAATCCGACTTCCGCATAAACATATCTGACCTTGGTTAGAAAATGAAGACCTCAGCGTGTTGGTCATCATTTTTTCGTAATCACAATCTGCAAAAATGATGTTTGGATTCTTCCCGCCCAATTCGAGTGATAATTTTTTAAACATAGGGGCCGCAGTTTTGGCAATAAATTTACCTGTTTCTGTGCCTCCTGTAAATGAAATTGCTTTGATGTGTGGGTGTTCCACGATTGCCTTTCCTGTGTTTGAGCCCAATCCATGAACAATATTTAAAACCCCTTTTGGAAGTCCTGCTTCGTTACAAATCTCCCCTAATAAAAATGCCGTATAAGGGGTTACTTCACTAGGTTTTGCAACCACACAATTTCCAGCGGCCAGTGCTGGTGCAATTTTCCAAGACAATAAATACAAGGGCAGATTCCAAGGAGAAATACATCCGACAACGCCTATCGGATGTCGCAGGGTATAGTTGATTGTTTTTTCACTTTTAGTTTCGTGACTTTCGCTGTAAAACTGAGTGATCGCATGTCCAAAAAACCGAAAGTTACTCGCCGCTCTTGGAATGTCAACAGCCTTCGCTACTGAAACAGGCTTTCCGTTATCTTTACTTTCGGCTGCAGCAAAGCGGTCTAAATTGACTTCAATGAGGTTGGCAATTTTAAGTAAAATAGCACTTCTTTTTTCAATGGAGGTTTCAGACCAAGGAATGAATGCTTTTTGAGCAGCTTCGTATGCAGTTTGTACATCCTTAGAACTCGAGTTTGGAGTTTTTCCATACACTAAACCATCAGCGGGGTTAACGATATCGATCCATTCATTTTGTATGGGATCTATAAATACGCCGTTGATATAGTTCTGGATTTGGATCATGCTTGTTTCTTGTAAGCCATTACTTTAATTTCTATAACCAAATCGGGGTGGGGGAGTTGATGTACCGCTACTGTGGTGCGTGCAGGTCCTGTTTCAGAACTAAAAAATTCAGCATAAACTTTATTATATCCTGCAAAATCATTCATATTTACCAAAAAAGTAGTGACATCAACTACATCTTTCAAACTAGCCCCTTCACTGATTAGATTGGTGTTTATATTTTGAAGAACTTCACGCGTTTGTGTTTCAATATTTAGGTGTTTTGTTCCCATGTCGTCAATAATATCTACACCTGCAATGCTGTTATCTGCTCGTCGCGAACTGGTCCCTGATACAAAAATAAAATCACCAACGCGTTTGGTATGTGGATAGGAGCCTCTTGGTTTAACTTTAGTACTCATAAGCTTCTTTTTTTTATTAGTGCTTTAATATTTTAAAAGTGTATTCTCTGAAAGGATACTCTTTGTTTCTTCCTGTACTTTTTTAAGTTGTTCGTCTAAACTTTCATTGGAATCTATTTTTTGAGCGGATAGCATGCTCAAAATCGCTTTGTCTTGTGCACGACCTAGGGTCATGGCTTCGTTATAGCCAATTGTTTCTTTGAAAGTTACCAATGAATATTTTGAATAATAGATATCTGGAAATTCAGTTTCCAAAGCCATTTCAATTTTTCGTTTTTCTTGAAATATTGGGTTGGCAACATGATCTTTCATTTCGTGGAAGTTATCAATTGCTAAATCGGCAATCGCATCGGTATCTACTTTTCTGTGAGTCTCAAAGGCTTTGAATGTGGCTTCCCAATCTCCTTGATGTTGGTCCAAAAATGCATCAAATTCAACGACATCTTCAAATGAGGCGTTCATGCCTTGTCCGTAAAACGGAACAATAGCGTGGGCAGCATCTCCTAGTAAAAGGCTGTTGCCTTTGTGCTGCCATGGGAAACACTTCACCGTTCCTAAAGGAGCGGTTGGGTTTTCAAAAAAATCTTCTACTAAATTAGGCATTAAATTCAGAGCATCAGGGAATTCCTTCCTGAAAAATTCAGTGACAATTTCTGGGGTTGTTAAATTATTGAAATTGTATTCGCCTGATTCATAACTTAGGAAAAGGGTAACTGTAAAACTGCCATCTAAATTTGGCAATGCAATGATCATAAAATCACCTCTCGGCCAAATATGGAGCGCATTTTTAAAAGCCTTAAACTCGCCACTTTTTGTTGGCTTAATCGTTAATTCCTTATAGCCATGGGTGAGATAATTCTGTGAAAAACTAAATAAAAATTTACGTTTCTCGAAATAACTTTTTCTTAAAGAGGAACCTGCACCATCTGTTCCGAAGATGAGGTCAGCGGATACCTCAAAAATTTCGCCAGAAATAGTGTCTTCAAAACACCCTATTTTGGCTTCGAAATCTACTTTTGTACTACGTTTATTGAACTCTATAGTCACATTGTCTAGGGCTTCTGCCTCGTCAAGTAAGAGAGCGGTTAGTAATTCTCTAGAAATAGAATTTATAGACTCATTTTTACGTCCACTATAGTTTGAAAGAAAGGTATTTCCTTCTTTATCGTGTATCATTCGACCGTGCATTGGAATGCATAAGGATTCAACTTTTGATTCCAATCCAACCATTTTAATCGCTTTCAATCCACGATTTGAAAAGGCTAAATTGATAGAGCGCCCTGCACTGATATCCACTTTTCTTAAATCTTGCCGCATTTCTATAACACGTACGTTAAATCCGCGTTGGCCTAATCGCAAGGCGAGTAAGGATCCACAAAGTCCTGCTCCAATAATTAATATGGATTCTTGTTTAGGCATTCAGGATTTTTTTTAAGATTTCTACCATTTTATAAACGTCTTCAAATGAATTATAAAAGGGGGTAGGAGCGCACCGAATCACATCTGGGGTTCTCCAGTCTGTAATCACATGAGCATCAGTTAATTTTGTATGTAAAGATTTGTTTGCGTTTTTCACTTGTATGGAGAGTTGACATCCTCTTTGCTCTGGGTCTTTTGGTGTTATGATAGAAATGTTTTTATTTTCAAGTCCCAAAATGAGGTATTCTAAATAGCCTGTCAGTTTTATGGATTTTTCTCTCAATGCGGACATCCCAACCTCATTAAATAGCTCCAAAGAAGCTTTAATTGCAGCCATAGATAAAATTGGAGGGTTGCTCAATTGCCAACCTTCTGCTCCCGGAATAATATCTAAAGGTAGACGCATATCAAAACGTGTGGCTTTGTTTTGACTCCACCAGCCTGCAAATCGTTTTAGGGTTGTGTCATTGGCAAAGCGTTCATGAACAAAAATACCACCAAGACTGCCAGGACCTGAATTCATGTATTTATATGTACACCAAGCCGCAAAATCTACGCCTGATTCATGGAGTTTTGGTTGGATATTTCCAACACCATGAGCCAGGTCAATTCCCACTTTACATCCCTGTTGGTGGCCTAACTCGGCGATTTTTTTTAAATCTAAGTATTGTCCTGTATAATAATTAACACCTCCAATTAATAATAAAGCAATTTCATCGCCTTGAGTCTCTAAAATAGATTCTAAATCCTCTATGTTTAAAAGGGTTTCACCCTTTCTAGGCGTCCATTCTACCAGCGATTCTGAAGGGTCAAATCCATGAAAGCGCAACTGTGTTTCTACGGCATACCGATCGGAGGGAAAGGCATCGCTTTCAATCACGATTTTATGTTTTGTTTTGGTCGGTTGATAAAAGGAAACCATCAATAAATGAAGATTTGTCGTCAGTGTGTTCATAATGACCACTTCTATCGGTTTGGCTCCCACAATCTCCGCCATAGTTTCGGTTAGAAATTCGTGGTAAGGCATCCATGGGTTCTTGGCTTCAAAATGACCTTCAACTCCCAAGTTTGCCCAATCATCTAACTCTTGTTGAATCTGTTTTTTTGTTTGTTTAGGTTGAAGTCCTAGCGAATTTCCTGTGAAGTACAACCACTCTTGACCTTCTGAGTTTTTAGGAATGTGAAACTTTTCACGGTAGTAAGCCAATGGATCTATTTGATCTTGTGTTTTAGCGTAATCGATTCCGGGCTTATAATTTGTCAACATTAGATATGTTTGAATTCTCTCAAAAATAAACAATTTTGATTGAAAACAAAATGGAATTGAGGCTTAAAAATTAATGGTTTGATTTAAGTAAGTGTGGGAATTTCTGTTGAAATTTTCGTAAACGAGGGATAGAAACGTTCCGTATGTAGGAGTTATTTGGATGTAGCCGTTCATAATTTTGATGATAGTCTTCCCCTTTCCAAAATTTTTGAAATGGATATACTTCTGCTGCAACTTTTATATTTGATGATTTTTCTAGTGTTTTAATCTTTTGATTAATAAGCGCTTTTTGTGTTGTATTTTGATAAAAAATGATAGAGCGGTATTGGGATCCTCTATCAGGCCCTTGCCCATTAACTTGTGTAATGTTTTGGGAGCCAAAATACACTTCCAAAAGGGTTGAAAAATTCACGACTGCTGGGTCGTAAATCACTTCAACAGCTTCGGCATGCCCGGTTCTTCCTGTGTTGCTTGCTTGGTAAGTTGGGTTCTCTGTGTAGCCGCCTGCATATCCATTAATAACCTCAGAAACGCCTTTGACACTTTCATAAACGGCTTCGACACACCAAAAGCACCCACTCGCAAAATAAGCGCGCGCCATGCCGTCTTTTAAAGGGACTTCAACTGGAGAAGCATTTTCTACTTCAAGTTGCATTTTAGATTTCTCCTTTTTTGTTTGACAACTTGCTAAACTAAAGGTCAAGCAAATCATAAACGTAGTTATATTTCTCATTAATTTTTTAATTTATTAACGTTTAAAATTACAACCCAAATTTTATATAAGTGTGAAAATTATATTAAATAAAAAAGCCCTCATAAAAATGAAGGCTTTGAATATATGTAAAGTAAAAATTAAAGTTTAGAAATTAGTTTTTCCATTTTAATTTTTTGTTCTTCAGCTAAAGCAGCATCGACTAAAATTCGACCACTGTGCTCATCTGTAATAATTTTTTTTCGAGATGCGATTTCCATCTGTACTTGTGGTGGTATTGTGAAGTAAGACCCCCCTGAAGCACCTCTTTCAATAGGTACGATTGCTAAGCCATTTTTGACGTTTGTACGAATTTTTGTGTATGCTTTTACTAGACGCTCTTCGATATTTTTTTTATAATCATCTGATTTGGCTAATAAAAGTTTTTCTTCTTTTTCGGTTTCTGCAAGGATGGCATCAAGATCAGCTTTTTTATGCTTCAAATGGTTTTCACGTTCTTCTAGACGTTCCTTGGTTGAAGTGATTACCACATTTTTTTGTTCCATTTGAGCGTTAAACTCTTTGATGTGTTTTTCAGCTAATTGGATTTCAAGTTCTTGGAATTCAACTTCTTTTGTTAGAGAGTTAAATTCACGATTGTTACGAACATTTTTTTGTTGTTCGGCATATTTTTTAATCAATGCAGTCGCTTCCTCAATAAGAATCTTTTTAGATTTTATTTGATTTTCGATTTCTGTAAGGATTTCTTCAAACTTTTGAACTCTGTTTTTGAATCCTTCAACATCGTCTTCTAAATCTCTAACTTCTAGAGGAAGTTCTCCTCTTACATTTCTAATTTCGTCAACTCTTGAATCAATCAATTGTAAATCATAAAGAGCTCTTAATCGATCCTCTACAGTTAGTTCTTTCTTTTTAGCCATGCTTATTTATACGTTACAGGGTTTGTATTTATCTTTGATAAAAGGACTGCAAAATTAGTAATTTTTTTCTTAAGATGGGCAACTAAAATATTTTTTATATGTTGTTCACTTTCATTGTGTCCGACGTCAACTAAAATAAGCTTGTTTTCAGCACTAAAAAAATCATGATATTTTAAATCTGCTGTGATAAATGCATCAGCACCAGCAGCCTTAGCGGCTTGGATTGCAAAGCTTCCAGACCCTCCTAAAACAGCTACTTTTTGAATGGAAGTTTCTAACAATACTGAATGCCGAATAGACGAACAGTTTAAACGAGTTTTAACAAATTTTAAAAAAGATGTCTCATCCATTGGCTGCTCTAGTTGCCCGATCATTCCCATGCCAATGTGTTGGTTTTTGTTTTCGAGTGTCATCACTTCATAAGCAACTTCCTCGTAGGGATGGCTGCTAAAAAGTGCTTTCAAAATGTCATTTTCTTGATGTTTTGCAAAACTGACTGTGATTTTTGTTTCAGAAACTTTTTGAAAATCATGTTTCGCTCCAATGACAGGGTTTGAATGTTCGTTTCCTTGAAAGGTTCCTGTACCATTGCTGTTATAACTGCAGTTGGTATAATTTCCAATGCTTCCAGCACCACTTGTAAACAAGGCGGTTCGAACGGCATCAGCATTTTTTTCAGGAACATAGGTGGTCAATTGTTTGATAGTGCCCGCTTGTGGAATCAGGATCGCTTTATTTTTAAGTCCTAAAAGATCGCCAAGCCCAGCATTGGAACCTTCAAAAGCATTGTCAAGCGCCGTATGAATGGCATAAATGGCTATTTTATGTTCGATCGCTTTTAGCAATACACGTTCTACATAAGTGTTTCCAGTAATTTTTTTAAGACCTTTAAAAATAATGGGGTGAAAACTCACAATCAAATTGCATTGGGTTTCAATGGCTTCATCCACGACTGTTTCAAGAGTGTCTAGCGTTACTAATACTCCTGTTACTTTAGTTGTTTTTTCTCCGACCAAAAGGCCGACATTGTCAAATTCTTCAGCATAGGTAAGCGGGGCTAAAGCCTCTAAATGCGTGATCACATCTTGAACTATCATAAGTTTTTGTTTAAGTTCAAAGATAAAATAATTACTTTCGTTGCAATGAAGCTTTTTAGAAAAATATTATTTCCCTTTGTTCCGCTCTATTATTCGGTGGTGTTTTTAAGAAATAAATTCTATGATTTGTCGATCTTTAGATCCAAGTCCTACGAATTTCCATTGCTCTGTGTGGGCAATCTATCAGTAGGTGGTACTGGAAAAACACCCATGATTGAATACTTAATCACACTTCTTGATACCAAATATAAATTGGCAACTTTGAGCCGTGGGTATGGTCGAAAGTCCAAAGGTTTTTTGATGGCTGCTTACCATGTAACCTCCAAGGATATTGGAGATGAACCTTTACAGATTTTCAAGAAATTTTCAAACATAACTGTTGCTGTGGATGCCGATCGCCAAAATGGTTTGAAATGTTTAAAAGAACAAAAGCCTTCGTTGGAAGTTGTATTGCTGGATGACGCCTTTCAACATCGAAAAGTCACGGCAGGGTTTAATATTCTTTTAACCGCATACGATCAATTGTATTGTGACGATTTTGTATTGCCTTCCGGAAATTTGAGAGAGCCTAAATCGGCTGCCAAACGTGCCCAAGTCGTTGTCGTGACCAAGTGTCCAGAAAACCTAAACGATCTTGAGAAAACGCAAATTAAAAAACGGTTAAATACAGAATCTAGTCAAGCTGTGTTTTTTAGTACTATTCAGTACAGTGACACCTTGAGGTCATCAACCTATAGCCGTTCTTTAAAAGATTTGAAAGGAGTTCATTTTACATTGGTAACTGGCATTGCAAATCCGACTCCTATGGTGAATCATTTAACTGAAATGGGATTTGATTTCGAACATTTAAATTACAAAGATCATCACGATTTTTCTACATCCGAACTGAAACTTATTCATTCAAAACCCCTTGTAGTCACTACTGAAAAGGATTTTTCACGCTTAAATTCTGAGCCAAAGTATGAAATATACTATTTACCAATTCAATTAAAAATAGACAAGGCTTCGGAGTTTGATCGTTTGGTGGAGGCGTATGTTGAGGAGTTTTAGGGTATTATATCAATAAAGATGAAAACAGTTATAATATTTGGAAGTTCTAGAACAGACGGAGATACGGCTAAAATGGTTGATGAACTAATTAAACATTCAAAATGGGATTGTGTGGATTTAAATAACTATGATATCAGTTACTACGATTATCAACATAAAAATAGAAATGACGACTATTTGACTCTAATGAAAGATTTAGTCAATAAATATGATACTTTAATTTTTGCAACCCCAGTTTATTGGTACTCCATGAGTGGGATAATGAAAGTCTTTTTTGATAGAATTACAGATTTACTAGAAATTGAAAAGTCCTTAGGGCAAAAATTGAGAGGTAAGAAAATGGGAGCAATAAGTTGTTCTAATGGAAACAATTTAGGAGATATTTTTTGGCTTCCTTTTCAAGAAACTGCAAAATATCTCGGAATGAGATACCTTGGAGATCTTCATGTTATTAATCAAGAAGGTAGTACAGAAAAATTAATCCAATTTATTAAACGTATAACCAATTAAAAAACACCTAGCCCTTCAACCTATAAATCAAATCGACAATACGGCTGGAGTAGCCCGTTTCGTTATCGTACCATCCAATAATTTTCACCATCGAGCCAATGACAGAGGTCATCTGTGCATCAAAAACACATGAATGTGTGTTTCCAACAAGGTCAATCGACACGATTGGGTCTTCGGTATATTCTAGAATTCCTTTGAAGCTCGTTTCTGAAGCCTTTTTAAACGCTTTGTTAATTGCCTCTACAGAAGTTTCATGCTTTACGTTAAAGGTAATATCTGTCAACGAACCATTAATGACAGGCACTCGAATCCCACATCCCCCTATACAGTTGGCTAATTCTGGAAAAATTTTTGTCAATGCTTTTGCTGCTCCTGTAGTTGTGGGTACAATCGATTGTCCTGCAGCACGGGCACGTCTCAGATCTTTATGAGGTTGGTCGTGTAAACTCTGATCGGTTGTGTAGGAGTGCACGGTAGTGATGTATGCCTGATTAATCCCGCAAAGTTCATTGATGATGGAGAGCATAGGCGCCGCATTATTGGTCGTACAAGAAGCATTTGAAATGATTCTGTCTTTTGCGTCTAATAAGTCGTCATTCACCCCTAAGACCACAGTTTTTACATCATCGTCGTAAGGAGGGACACTCAGAATAACTTTAGAAACTCCGTTATTTGTATGGTGAATTAACTCTTTTTTGGTTTTGAATTTTCCTGTGGCTTCAATAACAATATCCACATTAAAGGGTGTCCAGTTGAGGTCTTTTGGATGGGGTTGGTTTAAAACAGGAATTGTTTTATCATCAATTTTGATATGTGAATGATCACTAGAAACCGTGTTTTTTAAAGTACCATGAATACTGTCGTATTTGAGCAAGTGTGCCAAGGTTTTGGTATCTGCCAGGTCGTTAATGGCAACCACTTCAATTGTTGGGTGAGATTCTAAGAGTCTAAATACCCGGCGGCCAATGCGTCCAAAGCCATTGATTGCGACCCGTGTCATAACTTAGTTGATGTGTTTTTGAGCTTTATAAGAAGATCTTACCAAGGCACTACTTTCTACATGTCGAAAGCCTAAATCCAATCCAATAGTTTCGTATTCTTTGAATTGATCTGGAGTGATGAATTGCTTTACCGGCAAATGTTTTTTACTCGGTTGCAGGTATTGTCCGATGGTAACTACATCCACATTCGCTTTTTTTATATCCTGAAGCGTTTCAATGACTTCATCGCGAGTTTCTCCAAGACCAAGCATCAAACCAGTTTTTGTGCGGCGTTGTCCTTGATCTTTTAGGTATTTTAAAACGCCTAAACTTTTATCATATTTTGCTTGAATTCTTACTTCACGTGTCAAACGCCTTACCGTTTCCATATTATGTGATACGACTTCTGGTGCGACTTCTACTATGCGATCGATGTGTTTTTCAATTCCTTGAAAATCGGGAATTAAAGTTTCCATCGTAGTGTTTGGATTCATCCGTCTTACTGCTTTCACAGTTTCTGCCCACATGATGCTTCCCATATCTTTCAAATCATCTCTATCTACACTGGTGAGTACCGCGTGTTTGATGTTCATGATTTTAATGGAACGTGCTACTTTTTCGGGTTCATCCCAATCTACAGTTTCTGGACGTCCAGTTTTAACGCCACAAAACCCGCAAGAACGCGTACAAATATTACCTAAAATCATAAAGGTTGCTGTGCCTTCACCCCAGCACTCACCCATATTTGGGCAACTACCAGAAGCACAGATCGTATTAAGATTGTATTTATCTACAAGCCCTCTGAGTTCGGTGTATTTTTTGCCCGTGGGCAGTTTGACACGAAGCCATTTTGGTTTAGGTTGTCTAATAATTGGGTCTGAAAGAGTTTCTACAGCCATGCGTTCAATTTGAGCCACAAAGATACAAAGTATTCTTATAAATAAATCATAAAATTGTGAGATACCACACACTAAAACCGATTAAAAAAAGAATCCCAAAACAGCTCATAATATGCAGTGTTTTGGAGGGGCGCCACTCCTTTGGAGTATGTTTGCTTGAAATTAGAATATAGTTAGTAAGTGCGTAAAAAGGAGCCGTTAGGAATGATAGTACCGTTGCTACTTTTATAAGTCTTCCCATTTCGGAAAGAAAGAAAAAATAAATACTGAGGGTCCCTAAAATTAGTACAACACTCCAAAGTAAATAACCGTTTTTAAATGGTTTTTCAAATACTAATTCAGTTGTTTTATGCATTGAACGCGGGGAGGCATCAAGGGTTGTTAAGGTCGTGCTAAACATGGTAGTGAATGCAGCAATTCCAATAATTATATAGGCCCAGCTTCCCAGATTTTGAGTATACATTTCAATTAATTGAATAGAAAATGTTCCGGCACTGTTACTAAAACTATTTGCTGTTGGATGCATAACGAGCGCTCCAAGGGACACAAAACTAACCCCTAATAGAATGGTTCCTAAATACCCAATATTAAAATCTAATAAAGCAGTTTTAGGACTGCATTTTTCAACATTAGATTTTTGCTTTTCGGTGGTCCATAACGAATGCCATACCGAAATATCTAAAGGGGCTGGCATCCACCCCATAAAGGCGATTAAAAAGGTGATTTCGATACTGCCATCTGGGAGAAGTTGAGTAAATGAAACTGCTTCCCTAGAATTGAAAATTGCCATTGTAGTAGCAATCAAAGTAGTGAGGGTTAAGGTAACAATGATAACTTTCATCATGACATCTAAAAATCGATATTTACCAATATTTAAAATGATAAAGCAAACACTTAAAATCACTACTGTCCAAATCTTTACACTGATAAAATCACCAAATAAAGAAGTGGCAATGCCTGCGGTTACAATCGTTACTGCGGCTTGGATGGTAAACATGGTTAAGCAAGTGAGCAGACCATACATTATCAATACACCTCTTCCTAATTTGTGATACCCTTCTAACAGACTTTCGCCTGTGGCACTGGCATAGCGTGGGCCGTATTGAAAAAAAGGATATTTTACCAAATGAATGAGCAACAATGCCCAAATCAATCCAAACCCAAAATCGGCACCTGCTCGTGTGGATTGCACCAAGTGAGAAACGCCAATAGCAGCACCTGCAAAAAGAAGTCCAGGACCTAGTTTCTGTATAAAGCGTTTCATTCTTTGTTTAAAATAATTTCAGCCAATAATTTCTTTGCTCTTAAGAGTTTAATTTTTACATTATTTACAGGGGCATTTATTTCTTTAGAAATCTCAAGATATGACAACTCTAAAAAATAGCGTAAATTAATTACGTGTTGGTAATGGGGTTTTAATTTTTTAATATCTCTTAACAATTCAGCCAAATTTTGTTCTGTGATGAGCTTGTCTTCGGGAGAGGGTGCTTCGTCCTGAATCCAATAGACACGTTCTTCATCTTCTTCGGACGTTTGATTACTGAATGATATTTTTTGTTTCCTTAAACTGTCAGAGTGGGTGTTTTTTGCTATGGTAATCAGCCATGTTTTGAATTTAAATTTTTCATCAAAAGTTCCGATTTTTTCAAAAGCTTTTGAGAACGTTTCGATAGTTATGTCCTCTGCATCGTTTTCATTTCGCGTCCGTTTCATTAAAAATCCGTACACATCATTCCAAAAGGTATGCAATAACAAATTGAACGCAATTTGATCGTTATTTTTTGCTTTCTGAATGGCTTCGTTTACTTCCAATGGTATGGTGTTGATGAAACAGCGTTTTGAAATAATAAGGTTTAAGAATGTTGAGGTTCAGAGCAGTTTTCGAATTCGTTAGGTGTCTTACCACAAAAGCCACAGTTTTCTCCTTCTGTGTTAATCATTGGGTTTTGACTGGCGCAGGTTCCTGCAAACTTACCATCTTTTTTAGCCCATAATTTTATTGAAATTCCTCCAACTGCAATTCCTAAGAGTGCTAATGTAATTAAAAATAGAGTCATCTTAAATTTTTCACAAAGATACACTTTTCATTAATCTGATTTTGGTATGTGACTTTTTTTAATTTGTGGGTCAAATATTAAAAATCAAACTTTTAATTATTATGAAAAAATTATTTTCAGAGTTTTTTGGAACCTTTTGGCTTGTGTTTGGAGGATGTGGTAGTGCTATTTTTGATGTGAGTCATCAAGATTTAGGAATTGGGTCTTATGGAGTTGCTGTAGCGTTTGGTTTAACATTATTAACAATGTCTTTTGCTGTAGGTCCAATTTCTGGAGCCCATTTCAACCCAGCAGTTACACTTGGTTTTTGGTCCTGTGGAAAGTTCGACACCAAAGAGTTATTAGGCTATGTAGTTGTTCAAGTCCTAGGGGCAATTGTAGCTGCCGC
>Ga0209771_1001591_pt1 | contig 14440 bp, 26 predicted proteins | sample SaaInl59LU_5_DNA_FD_184639 | JGI IMG/M metagenome (GOLD analysis project Ga0209771, IMG submission 184639) | Marine microbial communities from expanding oxygen minimum zones in the Saanich Inlet - ESP_59LU_5_DNA (SPAdes) (version 2) | ecosystem: Environmental > Aquatic > Marine > Intertidal zone...
CCGTATGACAACTCCATACTTAACTATGAAGAATATTCCTATGTTGGCAATCAACCACACTTATCAAGAGATTGGTTTGTTCCCGAAAGCGGTTGTATCTGGTGGTACTGGTATCTATTACTCAGCGGATAACATCTGGATCCTTGGTCGTCAACAAGAGAAACAAGGTCAAGAGATTGTAGGTTATAACTTTGTAATCAACGTCGAGAAGTCTCGTTATGTAAAAGAGAAGTCTAAGATTCCAATCGGTGTATCTTGGGACGGTGGCGTACAGAAGTATTCTGGATTACTTGATGTGGCGCTTGCTGGTGGTTATGTGGTTAAACCTAGTAATGGTTGGTACCAGAAAGTCGATAAAGAAACAGGCGAAATGTTAGGTAGTAAAGTTCGTCAGAAAGAAACTCTAAGCGCTGACTTCTGGGAACCTATTTTTGAAACAACAGACTTTGCGAAATTCCTTGAAAAAACTTATAAAATAGGTTATAATAGTGAAGTTGATCCAGAAAAGATATTAGAAGAGGTATAGATGAAAGAACTTGATTTTGATAAACCGAACGAGCATATTGATTACAAACTCGTTCCTGCTGTCGATAACGACGGCACTCAAGTGTGGAACTGTATGTTTCTACGCGAACCGTTCGATGGTATAACAGTTCGTTTTGGAAACATCCAGTACAACGGTGAAGAAGGTAATCTTAGTTTTAATTTTGATATTGTAGATGGCGAAGGTTCTACCGAAGACGTCGCACTACAAGAATTCGCGACAGATGTTCTAGAAGACATTCTAGTCGCAGCATATAGTAATGGCTCGTTGAATACTAAGGAATCAAATGGAAATCAATCTGGAACAGACGATTCTACGGAATCTACTGACTAACGATGATTTTACTCGTAAGGTGGCTGCGTTCTTACAGCCAGACTACTTTGAAGGCGTCTACAAGGCGCTCTTCAAAGAGTTTACGAAGTATATCGCAAAATACAATAAACTCCCTACCAAAGAAGCATTTAAGATTGAGATAGATGAAGGTGACCGTCTGACTGATGAACAGTATCGTCATGCGATGGAAATCTTTCCTAATATCTTTACATTCGAGAAAGAAGATCTTAAATGGTTACTAGACCGTACTGAAAAGTGGTGTCAAGACCGTGCGGTATTTAATGCTGTTATGGAATCTATTCAGATCATTGACGGTAAACACGACGCGTTAAGTAAGAATGCGATCCCTGACGTACTTTCTAAGGCGTTATCTGTATCGTTTGATACTAACATCGGTCACGATTACTTAGAGAACGTAGACGAACGTTTTGACTTCTATCACTTAGATGAAGAGAAGATGCCATTCGACCTTGATTACTTCAATAGAATTACTAAAGGTGGTCTACCGAATAAAACGTTAAACATTGCGCTTGCTGGTACGGGTGTGGGTAAATCGTTATTCATGTGTCATATGGGTGCTGCTGCTCTTACTGAAGGTAAGAATGTACTGTATATCACTATGGAAATGTCAGAAGAACGTATCGCAGAACGTATCGATGCGAACTTATTAAATGTTCCAATTGATCAACTAGAACATATGTCTAAGGATATGTTCACTGACCGTGTAGGTAAGTTGGCAAGTAAAACAAACGGCAAGTTGATTATCAAAGAGTATCCTACTGGTGCTGCTCATGCGAATCACTTCCGTGCGTTATTGAATGAATTGAAACTGAAGAAGAACTTTATTCCTGATGTTATCTTTGTTGATTATCTGAATATCTGTTCTAGTTCTCGTATGAAAGGAATGGGTGGTGCTATTAACTCGTATTCTTATATTAAGTCAATCGCTGAAGAGTTACGTGGACTTGCGGTCGAATTCGACGTGCCGTTGGTGTCAGCAACTCAGACGACGCGCTCTGGTTACAATAATGATGATGTTGGGTTGGAAGATACGTCCGAGTCTTTTGGATTACCCGCTACAGCAGACTTCATGTTCGCGCTCGTGTCAAACGATGAACTCAAAGCAAACGGACAAATACTTGTCAAACAGTTAAAAAACAGGTATAATGATCCTGGCATGAACCAACGGTTTGTTGTTGGTGTTGATCGTAGTAAGATGAGATTATATGATGTAGACCAAAATGATTCTCCACTAAATAAAGAAGAAGACAATGGTCCAGCATTCGATAACTCTAAATCAGGTGGTCGATTAGCTGCTGAGAAGTTCTCAAATTTTAAACTATAAGGAGAATCTTATGGATTCGACTACACATACGCTAATCGCGCTTGGTTTACTTGCTGTTGCTTATTATATTGGAAGATACTTTGGATATAAAACTGGACATCAAGATGGTATCGCAAGTGGTGTCCATTACTTAATTGAATATGGTGCTTGTACTGAAGAGGATATAAAACGTGCTAATGAAAAATGGGATAGAGAAGAAGACGACATTTAATGTTCCCGTAATTGAAGTTGAAGATGGTGAACTTGCCTTAGAATTTTCTGATGAACTTATGGAATCACTCGATTTAAGTATCGGTGACACTATAGAATTCAAATTAGAAAATGTTAAAGGTGATTTCTTAATGAAGGTCGTAAAGGCATGAGTGAAATAACAATTCGTAATAAAGAGTTCTTGAAGGTACTCAACGGTTTCTCGGATGAGTTACTGTCAAAACCTTCTTATAATAATGAGAAGTACTGGACTTATCGTGACTTGGAGGATATCGATAAGGGTGAGTACTTCTGTTCCCGTGATTACTTAAATGAGTGTTTAGATCGTGTCCAGTTAGTTGGTCCGCCAGATCGTTACTTCGCTCAACCTATCTCTAAGATGGTACGTGAAGAACCCGAACTATGGAGTGACTTTATGCAGAAAGTGAAGTATGACTTTGCTTCTGAAATTGGTGCGCATACTTCTGCTTTACTATCATACTATCCACCGAAAGGTTTCGTTGGTTGGCATACTAACTTTGATGCTAACGCATATCAGATTCTATTTACTTGGTCTGAAACTGGTGATGGATATTTCAAATACTATGATAAAGAGAAAGATGAGATTGTAACTATTCAGGACAAACCTGGATGGCAATGTCGTCATTACTACTTTGGTGCTGGTCAAGAAGAAGACCTACACTGTTGGCATTCCGCATATGCTGGTTGTCAACGTATCACACTTGCCTATAAGTTTGTTAATGGTGGTAGTGTGAATAACCCTGAAGATGCGCAAGCGCGTTTAATGAGAGATATGTTAATTGAGGAGATTGAAAATGATTAATTTAAACCCAACTGAAAAGAAAGCAGTCGCAGCAGCAATTCAAGAGATGTCGGACTCTATGGTACGCATTGAAGCGGAACGTGAACTGATGAAAGATATTGTGGACGTGACTAACGAGAAGTATGGTGTTGAAAAGAAACACTTTAAAAAACTTGCTAATATATTCCATAAACGTAACATGGATGAAGTACGTGGAGAACACGAAACACTTGAGAATCTTTATGAGGAATTATTTAAAGAATGATTAAATTAGATCCTAATGTCCAAAATGTAATTGATAAATATAAGTCTCGCGCAGAAGTCGGTTTCGAGAAATACGGTACTGACACAACACGAGACGATCTAAACCTCTTAGATTGGTTAACTCACTTACAAGAAGAATTAATGGACGCAACGATATACGTTGAACGTCTTAAAAAAGATATTACGGAGAACTAATGTTACTAACAAGCGGATGTAGTTTTGTCTGGGGAGACGAACTAGACGGTTTCGATAATAACCCACCTACCCACCAACACTTAACGTTTACCCATTTACTTGCTGAAAAAATGGGTATGCCTTATGTGAATCAAGGTTTGTGTGGTTCTTGTAACGAAAGAATATTCCGCGACTTAATAACATATTTAAGTGATCCTACTAAAACCAAGCCGACTCATATGGTAGTCATGTGGTCGGCTTGGCAACGTGATGAAGTAGCAGAACCTATGTCCGAAAGTCGTGAAGAACAATTATGTCTTAATAGACCACACGGATTCACTCAATTTTCGTCAGAAAGAACTCAAAACCTATCTAACTATAACAGAACTACTAGAGCACGTAGAGAGTTATTATCGCAATACTATGATACTTGTTATGATTCCAGAACGGCTATTATGGATGGTATCACTCGAATGAAAACTATTCAACTCCTTGCCGATTCACTAGGTATAAAGTTGATTCAGGGTGTATTCCATAATCGTGCGTGGAATAATATCCTAGCGACGTTGAAGGAAACAGATATCCCTCAATACAATAAGTTACTGTTGGATTCTATAAGTTCTCTACATAAAACTTCTCGTGTAGGAATAGGTAGATACAAAGATTTGTATACTTTAACTGAAGAATTAGGTGACATAAAACCATTTGGTCATCCTGGCGAAAAGACTCAAGTCGTATTCGCTGATATGTTAGAGACTATATTCAAAGAAGAATTTTAGTATAAATAGATACACTAATAAAGAAAAAGAATTCCATTATGAAATCATTTAATACATTTTTACAAGAGTCATTTTCTCTTGAAGAATCTAGTATGTTACTAGAGAAACTAATCACCTTTGGTGGACAAGCATACCCTAAGTTCGGTAACATTGTTATCATGGCAGGTGGTGCTGGTTCTGGTAAAGGTTTCGTTAAAGATAAACTAGTTGGCATAGAAGGTAAAGTATTCGACGTCGATGAGTTGAAATCACTTGCTTCTAAAACGCCAGTCATCGTTAAACGTATCAAAGATGAAATGGGTGTTGACTTACCTGAGTTAGCGAAGAATCTCAAAAACCCTGATAACGTTGGTAAGTTACACGGTATCATGGGTGACTATTTGAAGTTAGATTCACGTGTTAAGAAATCTATGTACACGTCTATCATCGCAGCTGCTCCTGACCGTAAACCTAACATCATCTTTGACGTAACGTTGAAAGACTTACAGAAACTAGAGAAGATCGCACGTGACGCGTCTATGTTGGGTTATGATAAGAAGAATATCCATATCGTATGGGTGGTTAACGATATCGAAGTTGCCAAGAAACAGAATAAAGAACGCGACCGTGTTGTACCATCGGAGATCCTAGTGAACACGCACCGTGGTGCTGCGAATACTATGGGTGATATACTTAACATGGGTAAACGTCTATCTAAGTACATGGACGGTGATATCGCATTCGCATTCAATAAGATTGGCGTTGACGCAAACCTTGCTAAGTCTGATAAAGGTGGTAAGAAAATCGGTATGAAGGGTAACACTAAAGGTGGTTCATTCATCAAAGACGCAAACTACTTCTACGTGAAACGTAAAGGTAAACCGCCTACACCTGTAGATAAACTAGATAAAGAAATTCGTATGAAAATATCTAATTATGTACCGAAAGGTGTTGACTGGAACTAATAAAGGATCTCACTTCGGTGAGATTTTTTTTATCTTTTTTTCAAAATAAGTGTTGCCTTTATTTTTAAAACATGTATAATGTAGTTATTGAATTGAGAAAGAGAGAATATATTATGAAAAATGAACAATTGAAATACCTAGCGAAATCTATCCAAACATCTACTGATCTTATAACATGGCAGATAAACAACGACAACGTTAACGCTGATGCTGAAATGTTAAACATTCACAATCAATCATTAAATGAAAAAGTAAACCTATATGTAAAAGTGAGTAAAGGTGAATACCTAACTCGGTTTGAAGATGCGTGTCTAACAGGCATAGTTCAAGGTATGAAATCGATTGAAAAGGAAATGTCTTTATGACGAAAAAAATTATATCATACATCATATCGGTCGCTATCATCATGGTGGCCGTTAATCAAAGAATAGAGAATGGTGTTGCTGAATGGTACTTAGTGTTCGGCACAATATTCGCTATGTTGTATCTTTCACGAGATACTATTTACTATACACAACACTACAAACACCAAAAACGATTATGGAGTTCTAAACGATGAGTGGATTAGATTTACAATTCAACCCTACTGTTATGAAAATGTTGACATTATATAAACAATACGATAATATTATGCGTGAACAGAATGAAAAGAGGAAACAGAATGAAAAATCTACTAATCGTAATACTGGTTTGTGTGGTTACCATATGGACAGTTCAAACCGTTCACAGTAAAGAAGTTTATTCTGAGGAAGAATGCCTTGCGTTGAATGTCTACCATGAAGCGCGAGGTGAATCAGACGCTGGTCAGTATGCGGTTGCTGATGTTGTGTTAAATCGTGTGGATTCTAAACATTACCCAGATTCAATATGTGGAGTCGTCTTTGATTCTAAACGTTGGGAAGGTTATCCAGTACGTAATAAATGCCAGTTCTCTTGGTACTGCGACGGTAAGTCAGACGCACCGACAGACCAAGACGCGTGGCATAAAGCATCCTCGGTAGCATATGAGATGTATAATTATAATCGGTTCAGAGGTCTTACAGAAGGTGCTACACACTATCATACGCACTATGTTAATCCTCGTTGGAATCGTAATATGAAGTTGATTGGTACGATTGGCGACCATATCTTCTACTTGGAGAAAAGATAATGAATGATAATGAATATTGTGTAGAGAGTCCTTATAAGACATATGAAAGTTCAGAGAAGACTTATTGGAAAGAGTTCGAACTCGCTCACGTTAAGATGATTAACAATATCATAAAACGTGCGAAGAGACAACCATTCAAGGAAATGGTATCTACTGAGATACAATATGCTGTTGACAAGAAAGAACCGATTGGGTTATACTCATTCGAATGGAAATTTGTTGTCGACGTTTTAGCAGAGAAGTTACAAATGAAAGGTACACGTAACAAGGAAGAGATAAAGTACCTTATTCAAGATATAACTAAGTTTATAAAGAAAGAGATTAACTAATGCCTACTTACACATACAAATGTAAGGATTGTGATCACCAGTTTGACATTCGACAGAAGATGTCCGATGATAGACTGACTGATTGTCCTGAATGTAAAAAAGAAACACTAGAAAAGATAATTACTCAAAGCAACTTCCAACTTAAAGGTAATGGTTGGTACAACAAAGGTGGATACTAAATGAAAGAAAGTCAAGACTTAATCACATTAATTACTAAAACTGTTCAATGGCACCACGACCGTAACTTAGTTCACGGTGCGGATGACAAGACACAGTTTGCTAAACTCATTCAAGAGTGCGGTGAATTAAGCGATAATATCTGTAAAGGAAAGGACGTACGAGACGATATAGGCGACATTATGGTAGTCTTAATCAATATAGCGGAACGCCACGAAACAACGCTTACAGAGTGTTTAGCGGTTGCGTATGACGATATTAAAGACCGTAAAGGTAGAATGGTTGACGGTGTATTCGTAAAAGAAGCAGACGAAAAATAAAACTTTACTTATTCCGAAAAGTGTAGTATAATATTCTAAGTAAAAGGGGAAGATAGTATGCAGTTTATGAATAATAGTACTATGGGTTCTGAGATGTCCAAACACCCACTAATCTATATTCTAATGTACGAAGGTCAGGTTATTAATGTTTATAGAGAGTACACAGATGCGATCAAAGCAGCAATCGAAGACGTTACTATCGACCCCAATAATACCTTTATAGATAACTTTGATACAGTTATATACGTAGGCGGTTGTAAAGGTGAAATCGCTATATTAGTTGAACAATTGAGGTAAATTATGATAAAAGCAATAAAGAAATTAATGCCTAAGATATCAGATACAGAACGTGCTGCGTTAGAATGCGGTACTATCAGTATTGATGGTGATATCTTTAAAGGTAACAAACCAAAAGTACGAAACATTTTACCTACTATACTAGGTACAGCAGAACAAAGATTCATCGATATCACTGTTCCTCAGTTACTCGAACTACAAGCGAAACATGGTTACACCGAAGACAATGACTTAACTAAACCTGTATGGAAGTTTCTCAAAGAGAATAAGTTCTTTGCGATGATTATTCCTGTAGCGTATGGTGGTCTTGGATTCTCGCCTTCTGCCCAAAGTAAAGTCGTTACTAAGATTGCGTCTGCTGGTCATATCGGTCTGGCGGTAACAGTCATGGTACCAAATAGTCTTGGTCCAGGCGAGTTACTGATGCACTATGGTACCCAACCTCAACGTGACAAATACCTACCTAAACTATCGTCTGGTGAGATGATCCCTTGTTTCGGTCTAACTGGTTTATATAACGGTTCGGATGCGACAACTTTGATTGATAGTGCGAAGACTGACGGTGATGAGTTCGTTGTTACTCTAAACAAACGTTATATCACACTCGCACCTATTGCTGACTTGATTGGTCTTGCTATCAAAGTTGATGGTAAGATTACATTGTTCTTAGTTGAACGTGACCACGAAGGTCTTGAAATCGGTGAACGTCATAACCCTATGGGTCAACCGTTTATGAATGGTACTATCAAAGGTACGATTCGTCTAACTAAAGACCATATTCTAGGTGGTGAAGAACAACTCGGTAAAGGTTGGCAGATGTTGGTAGAATGTCTATCAGTCGGTCGTGCGATTAGTTTGCCTGCGTTAGGTACTGCTGCTGCGATGGTCAGTGCGGTTGCGTCTGGTTCATACGCACGTACACGTAAACAGTTTGGTATGTCTATCGGTAAGATGGAAGGTGTACAAGAACCTCTAGCTGAGATTGCGTATCAGGCATATGTCAATATGAATACTCAACATCTTATCAATGGTGAACTACAAGCAGGTGAATCACCAAGTGCGCTATCCGCTATGTGGAAGTATCAATCTACTGAACGTGGGCGTATTGCGGTAAATCATGCGATGGACGTAATGGCAGGTGCTGCGATTCAAGAAGGACCAAATAACATTCTTGCGAATACCTATAAGAGTATGCCTATTGCGATTACTGTAGAAGGTGCGAACATTCTATCTCGTTCGTTAGTGACATTCGGTGGTGGTTTGATGCGTTCACATCCACATCTACGTAATCTAGTTGACGCGATACAAGATGAGAAGACTGGTTCGTTTTTAAAACATCTAGGACTTATGATAGGTCATACTGTATCTAACTTCGGTAAAGCATTAACACGTAATCGATATGCGCTGTTCGCATTTACTAGTAATATGGTGTTGACTCTTGGTGCTAAGTATAAACGTTCTGAATATATCAGTTCACGTATGGCAGACATCTTTTCAATACGTGTAATGTGTTCTGGGATCGAAGCGTTAAACCAAGATGATATGCGTGACTATACGTTAAAACGTTTACACAACGAAGAACTACAGGCATACAAAGACGTAGAGAAAGAGTTGCCATTAGTCGCTGGACTATTAGTTAAGTTAGTGCGTAAGGTTAACTTTATGAGACGTATACATATAAGTCCAGAAGATAATGCGACAGCGTCAAGATATATTACTGAAAAGTCTTTTTTCGTAAATCAAATGTTGACAAAGATACATGTTTCTGGTAGACTATCTGAGTTGGTTGAATGTTATATAAACAATCGACATGAACAGACTGTACAGGAAGTTGATAGTAAATAAAACCGCTCACCTACCATTGCGTAGAAAGAGGTACCCGTATCGCTCGGGTTATAATAGGCGACCATAACTATTAGGTATAAATATGAAACTAGGTGAATTATTCGCAAACGCGAAGAAAAAGAAACAAGATGCTATTGATACTGAACACCAATTAGGTAAAGAATCATTACATAGTAAAGTGAAAGTTAAAAGTAAAACTTCTGGTGGTACTAAACGCGTTGATCGTGGTGCTAACCGAGGAGGATAAAAAAAACCTTGACATTTATATCATATCGCGATATAATAGTCTTATTGATTTGGAGAGTTGGCAGAGCTTGGTTTAATGCACCTGACTTGAAATCAGACGTACGGTCAAACGTACCAGAGGTTCGAATCCTCTACTCTCCGCCATTTTTTTATTATGCGGATTTAGCTCAGTTGGTAGAGCGAAACCTTGCCAAGGTTTAGGTCGCTGGTTCGAATCCAGTAATCCGCTCCAATTTTTATTATGAACAAAGTGAGTATATTATGAAACTACGTCCTATGTTAGTTGCCGTTTCTACTATCCTATTGTCTGCCTGTGGTTCAGGTGCGATTGTAGAACCATCAGTTGTAGTGACGCCACCGCCACCTCTTACAGATCTCCAGATTGCGTCGACGAATGAACTAGAAACGTTCATTTCTAATCCTGACGATTATCTTATCCCTATGTCAAACGACTTCGATAACATTCCGCAAGATCCACTAAACCGTATCACCGCAAGTAAAGTAAAACTTGGTAAGTTGTTATTCCATGAAACTGGTGTGACTGGTGAAAGCGTTGGTGGTTCTGATAACGAATACTCTTGTGCGTCTTGTCATCAACATACAGCAGGGTTTAAATCGGGTAATGCTCAAGGTATAGGTGACGGTGGTGTTGCGTTTGGTGTACGTGGTGAAATGCGTATGGCGAACACTGACTTAGAAGATGTTACCATCATCGACCACCAACCAATCGCATCTCCTACTGTATTGAACGTCGCATATCAAGATGTAATGTTATGGAACGGTCAGTTCGGTAACTCGGAAGGTTCAATCAATACTGACGTAGATACCGACCGTCTCATGACTATGGGTACACCTAAGACTGCTAACCTACTTGGATTGTCTGGTGTAGAAACTCAAGCGGTTGCTGGTATCGGTGTTCACCGTCTTATGATGGGTGAAGGTTCTATCGTAACTACCAATCCAGAGTATGTCGAGTTGGTAGAAGAAGTCCGTGAGGAGAATGAAGACGTACAGGAAGTGTCTCTCGGTACACTGGCAGCGTTATCTATCGCAGCGTTTGAACGTACTATACTTGCTAACGAATCGCCCTTCCAACAGTGGTTACGTGGTGATAAAGAGGCAATGACAGAAGACCAAGTAAAAGGTGCTACGGTATTCTTTGGTAAAGGTCAATGTTCTGCGTGTCATTCTGGTCCTGCTTTGAGTTCTCCAGTGGGTGCGTCTTCTGACGAGATGTTTATGTCTATCGGTTTTGCTGACTTAGATGCGTATAATGAAGTACATAGTGTAATCCCTGAAGACCAAGGTGAACGTCTCGGTCGTGGTGGTCTGACTGGTAATCCTGCAGACAACTATAAGTTTAAGATCCCTACGTTGTATAACCTTGCTCAGTCAGAATTCTTAGGTCACGGTAACTCATTCAGAAGTGTACGTGAGGTCGTCGAATATAAAAACAACGGTATCCCTGAGAACCCTATGGCAGAGAATATCGATCCTCGTTTCAAACCACTATACTTATCTCAAGAAGAAGTTGATTACCTAGTAGCGTTCATCGAAGGTGGTTTGAAAGATGATAACCTACAACGTTACGTCCCTGAACAGTTACCTTCTGGTCAGTGCGTTATCAATAATGATTATCAGAGTCGTTTAGATTTAGGATGTGAATAATAAGTATAAATAAGTGTGGTATACTATTCTATTTCATTCCACACTATACTTATCTGAAATGCTTTGAAGGTTCAATTATCAAAACGAGGAGATTATGATGGAAATTATAATCGTAAGATACATTCGTGATGATAACTTGGCAGAGCCGATGGTGAAGAGTTTCGTTTCACCTCATTCGGCATATAAATTTACTCAAGAACTATCGATGGATCCAAGTGTAATTGATATCGAATCACATTGGGATGAAATTGAAGATCATGAGGTGTATGCTTAGTAGTGAAGGGGGGGTGAAAACCCCTCCGATTTAAAACGTCAACAGTTAGAACCTGTTTACCTCCACCACTTTACTATAAGATAATATTATGAATACTGCGAATGTTTCAAAACTTGGTTACGTAGGTTCTATACCCACAAAACCCACTAAAGATAGAGATTCTGATGCTTGGTTCACTCCGTCTTACATATTAGAGAAGGCGCGAGAGGTACTTGGTACTATTGATTTGGATCCGTTCTCTTGTAGTCACGCTAACCAATCAGTTCAAGCCAAACGTTATTTGACATCCAATGATGACGCTTTGGTCTCACAGTGGTGTGATGATAATGATAAAATTAACGTATGGATGAATCCACCATACTCACGTGGTTTATTACCAGCTAGTATCGATAGATTCTTACATTACTGGAATAAAGGTAATATCGCCGAAGGTATTATACTAATCAACAATACCACCGACACCAAGTATTTCAAACTGATTTCTGATCACGCATCCGCATTTTGTTTCACCGATAAAAGATTGTCTTTCGAAAACATTGATGGTAAACGCGTAAGTGGAAATACTAGAGGTCAGGTCTTCATCTACTATGGGAATAATGTTGACCGCTTTGCCGAGACGTTCGATGACCTTGGATTGGTGTTAACTAAGTATCACAAATAAATCTCACTTCGGTGGGATTTTTTTTTACTTTTTTTTAAAATAAGTGTTGACATATGTTTCGGAAACAAGTATAATGTAGTTCTAGTGATGAGGAGGTAGTTATGAAATTCTACGGTGTTAAAGAAGCGATGGTCGCTTGGAGAGAAATACTTGTTGAGGTTATGAACAAAGAATGTGGTGAGGTTGAATACGACGGACTTGTTAGACATTACTTCGAAGTAGAGATGAATGAAGAAGAGTTAGAATTCCTTCAGAAAAATTATTGGTACGAGGTTCAAGTCGGACAAGAGTTACCTTGGAACCACAGAGTTACATTTGAGAAATAAGAGAGAGATTATATGATGATTGGTAAAGAAAAGTTTTTAGAGTTTAGAGATTACGTCCACAACTTCTATGGTAAAGATGGTATCTATGACCTTGGTTGTAGTATCCCTGATATCGAGAAAGCCATCTACGTCTACTTCGGTAAACTTCAAGTGATTGAATGGTTGGATTGGGGTGACGGTGATACTGTTGACCGTGAACGTGTTCGTGCGATACTAGAAGAAGACTTTGGGTTTCAAGAGTTGAACCCACCTAAAGACCGTATCGAGATTACAATATGAACATGTGCGAAGAAAGAACTTACATTATAGAAGCTATTAAGTCAGGTAAGACCAACGAAGAAATCAAAGTTGGTCGTATCACTGACGACTGGATTAATCATTACAGATTAACTTTATTTTCAAAATAAGTGTTGACAACATGTTTTTATTATGAGACAATAACTATGTTGATTGAGAGAGAGAACTTATTATGATGATTGATAGACATGAACAAATTTTCGTCGGTTTCCTAAACCGTGTGTATTGCGGTGAGTTGACTAATGAACAATTAGAGTTCGAGGTTAATATCCTACGCACTTGTGAAAATCGTATCGCCTACTTAAAAGCAAGACGCATTGGTGCGACTTTAGTATTGAATCGTCAAAAGCGTAATAGAATATACGATTTATATGAGAAAGCTTACAACCACTATACTGTCGAAATCGAAATGATGGAGTTCAAAAAGTTTAATTAATTTTGAAAATAAGTGTTGACAGATGTTTTAAATACATGTATAATGTATGTATAAATTGAATTGAGAGAGAATATTATGTTTTATATTGATGATTTTAACCGTGAAGATATGCCGTTTGAACAAGCTAAACGTATAGTTATGGGTGGTAATGGCGACTTACTAGATTCTATGTCTAAAATGAAAGAACGTTTGGTATCTCTTCAAGATCAAGACGACTTCTACGATGACTGGTGTTATGAAATCAATGCCTACAACAAAATCTTCTCTGAAATGAAAAAACTTTTTAATTAAGGATTATATTATGAATAACATTTTACAAATTGAAACTTCTGCTACTGTCGGTAAATGTCCTTGGGGTATTGGTACCGAGGTATCTAATGACTTATCTCCACGTCAAATGATGGAGAAGGCTGGTGTAGACTGGTCTGTAGAAAAAATCCCATCATTCGTTGAACACAATGGTAATCAAGTACCTACAGGTATGGAAGCGTTAGTGCGTTCTTCTGATTCTAAAGTACTGACTCAAGTTGGCGGTAAGTGGGAACCTTGTCAGAATGAACAAGCATTCAACTTCTTCAACGAGTATTGTGCTGCTGGTGATATGGAAATGAACTCAGCAGGTTCACTTAAAGACGGTAAAATCGTATACGCACTTGCGAAAGTGAAAGAGTCTTTCGATATCCTTGGCGGTGACCAAGTCGACTCTTACTTATTATTCTCTAATCCACACGAGTACGGTAAATCTATTGATATTCGTTTCACACCTGTTCGTGTTACATGTATGAATACACTTGCGATGGCATTGAAAGGACAGTCTGCGAATGCGACTAAAGTCAATCACCGTCGTGCGTTCGATTCAGAACAAGTTAAGGTTACACTAGGTCTTGCTCATGAGAAGTTCGATCAATATAAAGAGATGGCGCAATTGTTATCTCAGAAACAGTTCAACGAGAAAACGTTGATCGCATACTACAACTCACTATTCCCTTCTCAAGCTCCTGCTGATGAAGTTCGTGAGT
>Ga0209771_1001602_pt1 | contig 14409 bp, 4 predicted proteins | sample SaaInl59LU_5_DNA_FD_184639 | JGI IMG/M metagenome (GOLD analysis project Ga0209771, IMG submission 184639) | Marine microbial communities from expanding oxygen minimum zones in the Saanich Inlet - ESP_59LU_5_DNA (SPAdes) (version 2) | ecosystem: Environmental > Aquatic > Marine > Intertidal zone ...
TGGAAGAGCAACGCAAAACGGAAACCATTTTTCTGATCAACTCAGGAATTGATATGGCTTATATGTCTGCCGGTCTTTTACTTCGTTCAAAAGCAAGCTCCGCTCTTGAAAAGGAAGACCAATTCAGAGGCTACGGAAACAGCTTATTGGTGCAAGGTGGGTTTTTATTTCTTTTTGATTGGATTGCTTATAGCATACACCGTAAACACTCAAAAAATGAACTTTCTCCTTTGATTAGAAGTCTTGATGTAAGCGATAACGGTTTAGGAATCAAGTTCAATTTAAATACACTTTGTAGTAAACAGCCTACGTTTTATTAAGAATCAATCCTTACTGATTTTTGTAAATCGATAGGTATGAGTATGAGTACTTTCGGTAATGGATATAAAATAATTCCCGGTTCTAAGCTGTGAGATATTTAGTACAAAGGATTCATCCATCGAAAAGGATTGATGAACCAGTTTTCCTATTTGATCTCTAATCACAATATTGCATAAAGAGCCCGGAGCATTTGTTGATACATACAAATGGTTTTGAGCAGGATTAGGATAGATTGATATCTGTGAATCAACAAGACCAATAACAGATCCAATACCAAAAGAAACAGGATCTGATAGGGAAGAGCAGCCATTGGCAGAAGTAAGCTCAACCGAGTAATTTCCGGAAGTCTCAGGAATATAATATTGCAGATTGGCATCAGGAATAAGATTCCCATCCAAGAACCATTGATAACCAGACGCAAGCTCGGTAATTAGGGTGTCTTCTCCGGCAAAGGAAATCACAGCATTGGGAACGTTCAAAACATTCAATTCTAAATCATTCGATTGACAAGAATTTAAGGCGTTGTAAATGAAGTGAGAGCTTGTTTCGCTGGCATTTACAACATTCGCTCCATGTATATGCATCATGTGTATAGGAGTCAAGTATTGGGATGAAATTTCACCGTTAATCTGATGTTCATTGTTGTTTCCACATCCAAATACACTTAAGTCGTTTCTACTAAATAAGCTTGTGTTTTTCCCGGCAGAAATTTGACGTACTCCAGAAAGCTGAATTTTAGATGGAATTAGCGGATTAGCGTTTAGATTACCGAGTTGCCCGAAATCATTTTCTCCACAAGAAAACACCTCTCCAGTTTCTTTTAAAAATAGCGAGTGGGCAGCCCCTCCATCAACAGATGTGATCGATGAAAGATTAATAATTTGTGGCGAAAGTTGGGCGTTTAAGTCACCGGTCCCGAGCTGTCCGAAGCTATTATTTCCCCAAGCATAAAGCACACCACTTGAATCAATCGCGAAGCTGTGTCGGTCACCGGCCCCTATATTTTTAATACTCGAAAGTTCCGAAATCAGAATGGGTTCAGTTTGATTAATAGTTGAACCGATTCCGAGCTGACCAAATTCATTGTTGCCAACTGACCAGACTGTACCATCATTCTTTAATATAATAAAGTGGTCTTGTCCTGCAGAAATAGTGTCAACCTCGCTCAACGAGGGGTGAGCCATCGGGAAGTTCACAACGGATGCACTTCCAATCCCTAATTCCCCTTCTGTATTGCCTCCCCAGACAAAAACATTTCCTAATATCCCTACGGCCATTACGCTTGAATGAGATGCTGCACATGATTGAATATTATCGATTCCCGGAGTTTGAATTGGAATATTACTGCTCGTAAAAGTTCCATTTCCAAGCTGTCCAGTATTGTTTTCACCCCATGTAAAGACTTGATTTGCCTCATCAACAGCAGTCATAAATTCAGTTCCGGTATAGATTGAAGTAAATGTGGTGGAAAAATCTGCTCTTTGAGGACTAGCCGAATTAAAGTTATTTCCGTTACCGTGAATACCCGAGGCGTTTTGACCAATGGACCATACATCACCTTGTCCTCCATGAGTTCCAGTAAAAGTGTAGTTTCCTGAAATTGATGCGTATAGAAGTGTGTCAGTGGCTCCATCAATGATTGAACCATCCAAATACCATTGATTGCCATATGAGTAATTACTGATCAGTAATACTGAGTCACCTTCACAGATAGAAATTGGTCCATCAGGGCTTATGGTAGGCGATTCTTGAACGCTGACAATTATATAATCTCCGAAGGTTTGATAACAACCCGTACTCGTATTAAATGCACTAAAACCGAATTCATCCAAATCATTAACACTTACGTTTTCAAGAACATCATTGTTCTCAAAAACACTTATCGATTGCCCGTTAATACTAAATTGATATTCATTCCCTCCCGAAGCAGAAAGGGTAATAGATTCTCCTTCACAGATCATATTTGATGGTGAAATAGAAAGACCCAAATCCATTTCATTTACCGTAAACAAATAAGACATCGTATCCGATGCGCAGCTTCCATTTAAGGCAATTACCTCGATGAGGTCATTGTTCTGAATTAGATAGGCTTCATAACTATTTTGTGTGTTTGATTGCATCAACTGACCATTTACGAGAAAATGGAAATTCTGACCTCCCGTAGCCATAATTTCAACGGTGTCTTGAGCGCATATGATATTATCAGCGTCCGAACTAGAACTGGTTAAAACAGGGTAGTCGAACACGGCGAATTGTAGGGTGCCGGTTAAAGGGCTTAGACATCCATTTGAAGATCCTTGAACACCAATGATGTCTAGGTCATTTAGGACTTGATTAAAATTAGCATTCGAATCAAAACTGCCAACAGGAGCTCCGTTTAAATAAAACTGATACAAATCCGCACCAAAAGCCTGCAGATTGGATTGCTCATCAACGCATAAAGTAGAATCATCATAATTAACGAGGTTAACTACTGGTGATTGAAAAACATTATATGAAATCACATTTGAAGTGTCAGTACATCCTTGTACTGAAGTACCCAAAACAAAAACCAATTCTGCATTTTCTAAGCTATCAATATTTATAATGGGATTGCTAGAAGACCCCAAAGATTGTCCATTAATAAAATATTCAAATTCGGATGCTCCGACAGCTGAAAATTCAACATTGTCACCAGAACAGATAGAAGGTAATGTCACAGAGCTACTCAATGTGATGGATGGAGATTCAAAAACGGTAAATGGATCTAAGCCGATAGAATCTGTGCATCCCTGACTAGTAATGACCAATACACTAATCTCACTCCCCTGAACCAAATCAGAGTTTATATATTGATTGCTAAATGAAGGACCCCCTTGTGGATTATTACCGTTGTAGAACAAGTAGGTATTGCCTCCTGAAGCCGTAAAAATAACATTCTGACCAGAACAAATTGAGTTGTCAGCATCTGAGGATGTTATTCCAGCGTTGGGCAATTCGTTTACAAGGATATTAATGACATCATCATCATTACAGCCCTGACTTTCTCCTACGACCATGAGCTCATAGCTTCCAGCTGTAAAATCAAGACTATTGATTTCATTGTTTGAAGATGGAGCGCTATGCGCAACACCTCCAATAAAAAACTGATACTCATCAGCCCCTGTTGCAGTATAGGTTACTTCATCTCCCTCACAAAAAATATTATCCACGTCTGTACTTAGTATACCAACATTAGGAACCGGATTCACCTGAAAGGTGATAAGGTTTGAGGTGCTATTACATCCCAATAGAGAACCTTCAACAAGTATTGCTTCTCCATCATTTATACTAATCGTTGTAAACTCCATATTTGAAGAGACTGGGCCTTGAGGTACGCCATTAAGATAAAACTGATAACTATCTCCTCCTGAGGCAACAAATGAAACCGAATCTCCCTGACAAATTTCATTATCCAAATCACTACCCGTAATTAAAATGTTGGGAATGGCATTGACCGTAACGACAATCGGATCACTAAAGTCATCGCAACCATTTGCTGAAACTCCTTGAACAACAATAGTATCGGAACCAACGGGAAGTGTGGGATTACTTAATGTATTGTCATTACTAAGCGTTTGAAAAACAGCGCCATTTACCCAAAATGCATATTCTGAGGCATTCACCCCTGTAATGGTTATAGGGTCTTGTTCACATAAAACATTATCAATGTCATTGCTGAACAAATCTACAATGGGGTTCACTAAAACGTTAAAGGACTCTTGGTCGCTAATGATACAAGAATTGGATTCTCCTTGAACCGTCACCACTTGGTTGTTTTGCAGTCCTGAAGTTTGAAATGTATTTTGAGTACTTGAAACACCTTGAGAAATACCATCAATAAAAAACTCATAGTTCGCTGCTCCGGATGCGCTAAACTCAACACTCGTACCTGCACAGATGGTATTGTCGCCATCGTCATCATTTACAAGAAGGGTCGTAGGTGCCTGGAGTACCGTAGTTACAATATCCGAACTCATTTTACTGCATCCACCAAGGCTTCCCAATACAGAAAGAGCAGCATTGTTATTTAAACTAGAACCTAGATAAACGTTATTTGTCCCTGGTCCTTGAACAGAATTTCCCTCCAAGAAAAACTCGTAAAGCCCTGCTCCAGAAGCAGTATATATAATTTGCTCATTAGAGCAAATGGTATTGTCCAAGTCTGAGGAAGACACTTGAGTGTTGGGCGCTGGATTAACGATGTAATTGAATGTTTGTCCTGCGGGTTGTGAGCATCCAAAATTGGATTGTCCGATTAAAGATATGGTATCATTTGCGGTTAAAGAAGCGTTCAAATAATCAGTGTCGTTTGAAGGACCTTGAACGCTACTGCCATTTATCAAAAATTGATACTGATCTGCTCCAGATGCCGTAAAAGTAATCTGCTGGTTTCCGCAAATCACATTTCCACCTGTTGATTCAGATAGTGATACAATGGGTAAGGGGTTTACATTAAATGTGATTGAAGAGGTGTCAGTACAACCATTGTCGTCAACAACAACCACCGAAACAATTTCGTTATCCAATAGGCCAGTTGTATTGTAGTACCCTATGGTGTCTGATACGGGCGTCACACCAAGTCCATCAATTAAGAAAGAGTAATCATAAGACAAATCAATAGAGGAGGCCGTAAAGAGAACGCTGTCGCCAGAACAGATTGAAGCATCTAGATCATTGGACACAAAAGTATAATTTGGAAGGGCGTTGACGGCAAAAACGTATTGGGGCATTGTATCACTAATGCAACCATTTTCATAGGCCAACACGCTCAAGGTGTCAAGATTCGATAGTGTGCTTGTAACAAATAAGGTGTCGTTAACAGATGGTGTGTTTTGAGAAACCCCATTGTAGAAATATTCAAATTGAACTCCTTGTATGGTGCTGAATGTCTCAAAGGACACCTCATCCCCAATACAAATTGTTGTATCGGGCTCAGATGTAGATAAATAAACGGTGGGTTGATTGATATGTATAACTTTTGTTGTGGTATCGGTACAAAAGTTATCGTCATTGATTGCTATGAGAGAAACGTTAAAATCACCACTGCTTTGAAAAACATGTTGAGTGGTATCTAAATTAAATGATGAGGTAACTGGAGACGCTTCGAAGTAGATACTATCAATGATTAATTGATAATCAATAGAAACATCTGTTCCGAGTACATCAACTGTAGATTTCCATCTTGGTTGAGTTGTTAAGGCGGTATAAGTTACATCAGAACCAAAATAGATAGTTAAAGAATCTGTGGGAAGTAAATTAAAAGCAGAGACATTAAATGAAACGGTATCTGCACCAATTTGCATCGAACCGTTTGGGAGGGTGTCTTCATAAAAAACATGCTCATTAAAAACACTGCTCGTAGCCAAATTCGCAGAAAAATCACTACCATTCTTGTAGATCTTAATTCGGGGCTGGTAGTTATATGATGCTAGAGACGGATCTTCATCCATATCAACAAGGTATGCATCACTGCCGGAACCATTGATCAACTCCATTCTATAGGCCACTGTAAAATTATAATTCATCGACTCATAACCCTGGACGGTTGTTGCTCCTCCCGATACAGGAGAGAATAGGGATTGCCCATCTGTGATTTCAGTCCAAGATAGGATTTGACCGTAGCTTGTCGTGTCGATTCCGGGAGCTTGAGGAAAACTGAATGTAGTATCATTGTGGGCTTCAATAAGACCAGAAGGACTCTCAAGATACGAGTCATCATTGTATTGCCAACTGTAATGAATTGTTCCTGTTGTTGAAGATGTATTTGAGAATAGAGTGGTGTCTCCAAAACAAAAGGGTCCCGTTCCTGAGAAATCTGATGTAATTGAAGATGTTGGGTCAAAAACCCACCCAAGGTCATTCCCTCCGTTGTCAACAGAATGGTAAGTCGTTAGAATTTCTCCTGCAAGTGAATTTATTTGTTTGACCTGAACTCCAAGACCAATAAAATCAAGGTTTGAGTTTAACTTAATCAAACTTGCTGTATTCGCAGTTGAAGAGGTGTCAGAAGACGCAATGGTAATCATGTCCTTACAATTACCATTTAATATTAAACTGTCAGCGACAGTCTGTGTTGATCCTGCATTTAAATGGATTCTGGAACCGGGAAGAACAGTCAGTTTATTAAATGTATTGTTTCCTTCTATGATTTGAAGAGTCGTGAGGGGTTTAAAATTTAAGAATACATCATTAAAAGAGAGGCTTTGCGTTTTTAGATTGTTTAGATAATCCAGCGTGTCACCTATATAAATCGTTGAATTATCGGAATTAAAAACCAAAACGGTGTCGCCTGCTGAATTAAATTCGAGGGATAAATAAAGGGTTGAATTTGATATATCGATAGACCTTAGATCAAGTCCACTCACCGGGTTATTGATGGATTTTAAAGAACCTGTTTTTAGTGTATGCCCTTGTGTAGAAAGTTTACCCGTAAATAGAATGCAACTTGAACTGTCTGACATGATTAAATCATCTGCCAAGATCAGAGAGTCTTCCACGGCAGCCATAATTATGGTCAAAGCACAATCGATTGAGGCGCTATCAGCATTAAATATGGATTGTTTAATAAATTGAATACCGCTAAAATTCACATTTCGAAGTATTGATAATTTCTTGTTTAATGTTACATTTCCATGGGCATATAAAGTTGAGTCAAATAGCAACGATTGATTTTCAGTTATTCCGCTCCAGTCCATAGAATAGAAAGAGCCATCATCGTTGATTAAAACATCTTGATTGGGAATAGTAAATGAATTGTCATCAAATACGACAGCATCATCTTGCCCGGGCAATACAGTATCGGCAACTCCTCCTGACGCCAATGACCAATGGGAGACATCGGTCCAGTCACCGCCATCACCGATCCAATAAAAGGTAGTTCCTGGAGCTTGTGAAAACACTTGATTTTCCTCAGATAAAAGGATAGAGAGTAATAAAAGAACCATCGTCTTGATGACCATTTTGATTTTTCTATAATGCATCCTTTGGATCTGTTTTTTGAATTGAAAATATTACAACCCGATTTCCGGCATGTTCTTTTTTGTCACAATCATCGCAGTGTATTACTGGGGATGATTCACCTAATGCGTTAATTTCTATTTTATCTTCTTGAATACCGATTGACATGAGTTGTTTTCTAACATTCTTTCCTCGACTTTCACTTAACTCTTGATTATATAGATCACTCCCTCGCTCATCTGCATGGCAATCCAAATGAATTTTTAACCCTGAATCGTTTTTCAAAAGGAGAACTAAAGCTGTGTCAATAATGACTGTCTCGATGGGTTCGTCTTCGTCAAAATGAAAATGTAAGGTTTGACTTATATTTACAAATTCTGACCGCTTCTGCATAGTTGCATTTTCAGCCACGATTAATTCTGTTGAAACAGAATCATAAATGATTCTATATATATCGTCGTCTCCAACACCATTAAATCGATTAGAAGTGTATTCTGCTCCTAGCAAAAGACTGTCTTCATAATAATTAAAGTCATCCATAGGACCGTTTATTGGCGCTTTCAAATGCTTAATTTGATCGCTTTCAAACGAATATGTATACACATCTAATTTCCCATAGCCCTTTCGGCCATTGGAAGAAAAGCAAAGACTTCCGTCTTGTTGGAAAACGGGAAATACTTCGTTCCATTTGGTATTTACGACATTTAATGGTCTTGGTTCTCCCCAGCTATTTCCGGTTTTCTCTGAAATATAAATATCTGCATGTTGAGATTGTCTTTTTTTCTTACTGAAGACCATTCGTGTTCCCAAAGAATTTATAGAAACATGTGCACACGATGACGAATCTTCAAGCCCTGAGAATTCCCATTTTTGAATGTCACTAATCCGATTTACGGTTGCATCAAATTTTCCAACATAAATATGTGGAGCATAATTGATTTCATTATTGTGAGCGGGCTCAGAATAGGAAAGGAATACGTTGTCAGAGTCAGGAACAAACGAAATAGAATTTACTGAAGCAAGAATTAAAGAATCAGGCAATGTGATTTGCATTGACTTCGTTGATTCTCGACTCATTATTCGAGGTTTTAAAAGAAGAAGTTCGGCATTTTCAATTTGAGCTTTTGGGAGAATGCTTTTAGCACTATCCAAACCTATTTCAATATATTTAATGGTTCCATAAGCGCTTCGAAACCCGGAGACATCACCCTTTGTAGAATTGGAAAAGACATTTGTATTTGTAATAAATGTTTCCATGTCCCATAAATTAATCTCCGCTAATGTTTGTAGTCTAAGATCAACAAAATCATGATCTATTTCTATTAGCTCTTTGTAGTGTAAGTAATTTTCCTTGGCTTTTTGTTTTTGACCCGTAGCTAAAAAGCTTTGTCCAAACGCCCATAAAAAAAATGAATCGAGTTCTTCTTGACTTGCAACCTTTTCTGCATGTCTACAAACCTCCTCAAAGTCACCAATTACATAACAACTATAGATGTATTTCAATAGCTCATCTGAGTCCATTTGATTGACCCCTGCCTCTTTAAAAGAGATATAGGCCATGCTGTATTCATATCGGTCGAAATATGTAATGGCTTTTTCCATGGTTTGAGATGTTACACTAAAACCAAAAGAAAGAAATAATAGAATTAGTCTTGATTTACTCATTACTTGGTGTGTAAATTCTATTTCTTTTCAGCCAAGGAACTCTATTGTTTTCTGCATTCTTGTTTCCAATTTGGAATTCAATAAATACTTCATGCGATCCTGCCGAATACTCTCCAATTTCAGATAAAGAAAAATCATAAGAATAGCCAAACTTCAATGGACCAATTTGCGCACCGCATAACACAGCAAGAGCATCGTTCAGTCTATATGATAGGCCTAACCAAAAGGAGTCTTTGTATTCTACAATACTTGTCAAATCCCATTGAACTGCACCAGCCTCAATGGCTTGAATTAAGGTGGCGGCCTTTAAATTCCATAACTGACCAAGTGTGAATTTATATCCTGAAGTGAAATAATAATTTCGTGCCAAGGGGTTAGCCAACCTATTATTGAAGGCATATAAGTCTCGTTTTGATTGGCTCAAATTATATGAAGATAATCCAACATATAAGTTGTTTTTGAAAGTGTAAATGATTCCAAAATTTGCGTCAGGAACCATTTGATTATTGTATCCATTTAAAACCGCTGGGTCATCCGGAAGATAGGTAGTAAGAACACTCATATCCATGATATGTTGTGTTAAAGAAACACCAAGTCCAAATGAAAGTAGATGCTCTTTTTTTGCATCAATTTGAAGGTGATATGCGGCATTTATATTTACACCTGTTCTTCTACTAGGACCACCAACATCATTGTAGATTATACCACCAATTCCAAAATTGTCGGCAAGCTTTGAATCGCAGGATAAAAATTGAGTTGTTGGAGACCCAGGAAAGTTGGTCCATTGTTTTCTAAAGTTCAATTGGACAGGTATATAATCCTTAGTACCCGTTGCACCGGGGTTTACCAACATAGTGTTAAACAAATATTGAGAGTTCAAAGCGATTTGCTGTGCGAATAATGTTTGTGTTAATCCAAAAATCAAAAAGATTGTAAGTAGTATGTGTTTCATATCTTATCTTATTATGGTGATTACTCCTTTAAGGTTTTCCCTTTCCGGTTCGTTAAGGTTTATGATGTAATAATAGCTATCGGATGGAAGGGGATTATTCTTTTCGTTTCCATTCCAGGGTATATACGAGTTACTTTGCTTGTATACCAAATTCCCCCATTTGTTGTAGATTAAAATTTCTGTATTTGGATAAAGTTCCAAATTATCAATGACCCAAGTGTCATTATAATCGTCCCCATTAGGAGTAAATGTATTTACAGGGTCAATACATGAAATAGGATTTGATTCAATATAAACCGAATCCATTGCTTGACAGTCAAGCACATCTGTAACCAATAAAGTGTACCACGTATTATCAAGGTTCTCATGGTATGACAGTGTGGAATTGTCGAACCACATGTAATTGTAACCACCATAACCTCCACTAACCAGTGCTGTTGCAGATCCATCGGATTGATCGATACAGGAAAGATTGGTTTTGTCGAATGTGATTTCAATGGGGTCAACGTAAGGTATTTCAATGTTTAGAGAATCGCTACAACCATTGGAATCAAAAACATCTACGTGATAGATACCTGAAGTTAAGTTTTCTGCGATTTCGGTATCTGTACCATTGGACCATGTATAAAAGTATTCCGGGGTGCCTCCTGACGCTTGAAGCTCGAGCTCTCCAGTTGCTTCTCCAGGACAAGGTGTTTCATTTAATGTGTAATCTAGGTTTAATGAATCTGGTTCGTTGACTTCAATAAAAACCTCATAGAAACATAAATTAGAATCATATAGCTCCAGTTGGTAAACATCGGTATACACGCTATCTAAATCTTCATTTTGAGAAGCTAGTGCAAAATCTGAATCGAACCAAGTAAATTGGTATGGTGCCGTTCCGCCTTCAGGTTGAATATCTATATTTCCATCGGAAAAGCCATAACAGGATGGTGGCTGAATCACCTCATTTAAGACAATAGGGTCAGGCTGAATAACAGTTATAGTGTCAATTAAGAGACATGCATTTTCGTCAGTTATAACCAATGTGTACAGTCCACCTGAAAGACCTTCAACGTTTGCTGTTGTATCTTGTGAGGACCAGCTGTAATTATAAGGACTAGTTCCGCCTTGAATATTCGCATCAATACTTCCATTTTCTCCATTATAGCAAGTCACACTTTCAATCTGATAGGATGATACTAGCTCCATTTCAGGTTCTTCAACGACAACCTGATCTATTCTGGTACAATTGTTATCATCTGTTATAAGGATCTCATACAATCCAGCAGTTAAAAATTCTAAATCAGAACTAACCGATCCATTTGTCCAAGCAAATGAATATGGATCATTTCCCCCACCAATATTCGTGGTAATCTGACCTGTGCTATCGTCTTTGCACAATATATGAGTCACCGAAAAATTGGCGGTAAGCACAGGAGGTTCCTGAATACTTATGGTATCGCTAATCAAACATCCTTGGCTATCCGTAACTTGAAAAATATAATCTTGCGAAGGAAAGTTATTTATTGAAGAAGATACCACGCTAAGTTGAAAAGTTGTATTTGCCCAAGAGTACAAATATGGGGGAGTTCCGCCAAACGGAGCCAAAGAAATAGAACCGCTATGGTCACCATTACAAAGAACGTCCACAACTGTATAATTAACATCTAAAACTTCGCTCGGTTGATCGACCGTTACGGCATTGGAGAAAGGACAAAGGTTTGCATCAATAACAGTATATGTATATACATCGGAGGATAAATTTCCGATCTGAGATGTGGATTGTCCATTTGACCAAGAAATCTGAAAAGGAGAAGTTCCTCCTTGAATGTTTAGCTCTACTTCCCCAGTGTTTTCTCCGAAGCACTTAACATCTGTAATTTGAGACTCTACAAAAATTGCTGTTGACGGTTGAAATATTTCATGACTCAGGGAATAAGTACACAAGTTCAAATCTGTTATTGAAACAGTATAAACACTGGCGGGAACATTATTTAGATCCTCTGAATCACCATAAGAAGCCATTTGTGAATTCGCCCAACTAAAAGAATAGGGGGGCGACCCGCCTTCTGGAGTCATGTTTAACTCGCCATTACTTCCTCCAAAACAATCAATATCACTCAGGGTAACTGCATTTGCAGAGAGCTCTGGGGGCTCACTAATTTCTATGCTATCAGAATAAATACAGCCATTTTGATCAGTGACCACTACATGGTATTCTTCAGCAGACATATTGGTCATCGTAGACTCATTCTGAGCAAAAAGGGTTGTGCTATTGAACCAAGAATAGTGGTAAGGGAGGCTTCCCCCTACTAGATCAATGGAAACAGATCCTGACCCATCACCATAACACCCAACATCTGTCGCTGACATTGTCCCAATAACAATATCAGGCTGTGTTATTTCATACGAGGAGGTATTGGCACAGTTTTTACTATCAGAAATAACGACATTATAGTTTCCTGATGAAATATTCACTAGGTCTTCTGTGGAAGCTCCCGAATTCCAATTAAAGGAATACGGAGGCGTGCCACCCCAAACGGTTAAATTGATTGTTCCACTTGATTCACCAAAACAATCAACACTAGACCCCACACCATTATGATCTAGTCCTTCCAATGGTTCGTCTATTGTAAAGGATTTGGTTGCGGTACAATTAATATTCGGCGCGTACACTGTTAATGAATAATTTCCGGCAGAGACATTTGATAAGTCTTGTGATACAGCGCCATTATTCCAAGCATATTGATATGGTCCACTACCACCAAAAACATCAACATCAATTTCTCCCGTTGTTTGACCAAAACAGTTGATGTGTGTTATGTTTTCTGAAATGTTAACGGGAGCGGGTGAATTTACAACATAAGCTCCAATAACCGTACAACCCGATTGATTGTCTTTTACAGTTACGGTGTATGTGCCTACAGCAAGGTTCGAAATTGTGCTTGAAGAACCAGAGGCAATTATTCCATTGGACCATGTGTAGGTGTAATCTCCGCTACTTTGGGTAATAATATTTACAATTGCGGAACCATTTTCATCTCCGTAGCAATCCAATGATGTACCACTCATTTGTATGGTGGGACAAGACGGAGGCGTACTGCCCCAAGCGTTTGAAACAATACTTGATAAAAGTATTGTAAAAATCAACACTTTGTTATTAACGAAGAATCGTAACTGTTCCGTTGTGCTGTGTATCATCGGCATTGTTCAATTTTAAGATATAATAATAAACATCAGAGGGCAATGGGTTTCCGGAACGGGTTCCGTCCCATTCTTCTTGATTAAACTCCTTACTGTTATAAACTTCATTTCCCCATTTATTAAAAACATGTAATTCGTAATCGGGGTATAAGTTGATATTTACGATGGTCCATGTATCATTGTAATTATCACCGTTCGGTGTAAATGTGTTCGGGATATCAATACATGACGTATTTCTAATTTCTAAAATCACTATTGTGTCTATCGAGCAATTATTATAATCGGTGACGTTTAGTGTATATTCTCCTCCTGAAAGTTGATTTATGCTCTCATCTGTTAAACCAATACCCCAAAGTATTGAGTAAGGATGAATCCCCCCGTCGATAACAACACTGATTTCACCATCAGAATGATCTACACAGCTAACAGGTATAGTTTCAGCATTTAAGGATAAGGGGTCTGGTTCATTTAGAGAAACGGTATTTTGAATTCGACAATTATTACTATCAAGAGCAACGTATTGATAATTTCCTGCGATCAAATTATCAACATTCACATTTGTTTGCCCCGTATTCCATTGAATGGCGTATGGTGGTACTCCTCCTTCAAAAGAAACAGAAATACTACCGTTGGATTCCCCAAAACACAATACATCAAGGACATCAATTTCAGACACAAAGAGTTCTGGTTCTGCAATAATTGCAATTTGTTCATCAATACAGCCGTTTTTATCAGTAACTCGTATCAAATAATCTCCTGAAGAGTAGCCATAAAGGATTTCACTCGGATTATTTAACAGGGTATTGTTTTGATCGCCCCAATTGTATTCATAGGGCTGAATACCTCCAGTCACATTAATAGAAATAGATCCTGTTGACTCACCATGACACAAAACATCAGATGAATTTGTTATTACCTCCAACTCCTCTGGCTCAGCAATCAATGCTCCGGAATAGGCATTGCAATTTAAGTGATCAGTAACCGTTAGAGTATAATTTCCTGGAGATAATTCATCAATAGAAGCACTGGTCTGCCCTGATGACCAGGCATAAGTGTATGGAGGTGTTCCACCTTGAACAAGCGAAGAAATCGCGCCAGATGAATCGCCATTACAAAGTAAATCCTGTTTCAACACGGTTAACATTAAGCCTTCTGCAGGCTCGTTAATTTCAACCCCCACATTCGTTAGGCAATTGTTATCGTCAGTTATATTACAAGAATAGATGCCCGCATTAATTGCATTTAAATTTGAAGAAACCTGTCCCGTATTCCACTGAAAATAATAATTACCACTTCCTCCAGAA
>Ga0209771_1001605_pt1 | contig 14403 bp, 7 predicted proteins | sample SaaInl59LU_5_DNA_FD_184639 | JGI IMG/M metagenome (GOLD analysis project Ga0209771, IMG submission 184639) | Marine microbial communities from expanding oxygen minimum zones in the Saanich Inlet - ESP_59LU_5_DNA (SPAdes) (version 2) | ecosystem: Environmental > Aquatic > Marine > Intertidal zone ...
AATCCCATTTCTACATTAGAAAATGAGATGAGTAATGACGTGGTGTTTATCATGTATATTTTTAAGTCTTCCATTAGTATTTTCATTGTGTATATTATAGTTTTTACACTTAATTAGTTTATTTTACCAATTTTTCTTACTTTTCTTTTTCTTTCTTTTAGAAGACATTTCTCTGGCTCGTTCAATTTCTTTATCTTTTAATCCTAAGTCCCAAGTATTATAACCTAAGAACAAAGCAGTTCTTTGCCATGCTTCATTTTCAGAGTTCATTGCTTCCTTCAAATTTTTCATTTTAGTCATAATCCTATCTAAAGGAATGTTAAACGCGGCCGAAGCACCTGATCCAATAATTCCAAAATAAGGATGAGCAGGGTTGCTGTAGCTTATATCTTTAGCTATTTTTTTATTTATATCGTAGGATTTCATGGCTCCGTATAGTTTTCTTGCTTTGATTCCAACGGGTGGCGCTACGTTTAATAATTCCAACATAACATAAGCTTTATCGCCTTTCCAGCCTTTATCATTTTCTTTAGCATATCTTATTGCAGCATTTTTAAGGGTTGCTACAATGCCTCCAGCAACACCGGTACCTCTTAAAAAGCCGTCTATTGTATTATTAATAGCTCTTTCTGTTTTTGAATCAATAACTTTTTCGTCGTCTTCGTCTTCAGAAAAGAAAGACGCAAATAAAGCATTTTGTAAAAATGAAAATATCATATTTTGCGCTGCTCCATAATAAGCTATTTTAGCAATATGAGTTTTAGCGTCACCTCTGCCGTTTATTAAATCTAATGCGGCTTTTTTAGTCAGCCTGGCGTATTGCATGGGGGTATTTTGAAAGGCTAAAAATAATCTTCCGACAACACTAACTTGTTGATTAGACAATAAATCTTGCCTAGAAGATTGCTGGGTTTTTTCCGCTATTTCTTGAAAGTCTAAAAACGCTTTATTCTTAGCGTCTTTTTCGCTCATACCTTCTTTTATGTATTTTTTTGTTCTGTTTATTAAAAACGGAGCGCCTCCGGTTGCAATAGCAATATTGTCACCGTATTTAGTTAATATAAATCCTTTTTGAAGAACATGTCTTAGTATAGACGCAAAGCCATCTTTTGAAGTTTCTAATATTTGTACTAGCTCGGCTTCATTAATATCTGTTTTTAACCCTTGTCTACGCTCTTTCATCCAGTCAGAATTAAATATTTCTACCCATGCAGAACCATATTCTTTTGGATTAGCAAGTACTTTTGCCTGTGCAATAGGATTATTATCAGAAAAATTAGTAAAGTTAACTATTGACAACTGTTGCAGCAAAGCTGACCTCATATTGAAGAACATGGTGGTGTTTATAGATCCCCTAACCCAGTTTAAAAATTTATTAGCAGTTCCATTAGTCCCAAATTCTCTTGATTTCCCTTTTTTAATTCGATATATTATATCTTCAAGATTGTTTCTAAATTCAGTACCATAAACAGCTTCAATTTTATTTAAATTGTCTTTGCTAAATATAATATCAGAATTTTCTATAAACTCAGAAAATATACGTGCTCTTCCGACTTTGCTTAATATTTCCTGATAATCCATTTCCGCAGTACTGGCCGCCCAATTCTCATTTGGTTTTTGCCAAGATTCTTTTTTATTAGGCGTTTCAATTAACTCTTTTGAAAATTTTAAAAGATCAGGATTTTCTTCAACAACTTTTAAAAGGTTTTTAATGTCAGAATCATTTAAATTTGGAATATCATATCCTAATTTATTCCACATCCAAACACGCACAGCAGCGTCATTTGAGTAAAACTTATAGTCGCTTTCTTTTTTAAGAATTTTGTTAATCCCTTTGTTATTTTTTATAAGATTAGCGTAGTTTGCTTTTAAAACTTGTCTTTCAAAATTTAAATCGTAATTTGCTCTTGCTATCGGATCTAAAAGTTTTTCTTTAAAAAATTTGTAGTCTTGTTCACCTTGTTTTCCGGATCCTAAAAAAGCATATAAAAAACCTTCAAAGTCTTCAGCTCCTGGTGGAATAAATAATTTGTATTTTCCTTTACCTCTCCCCGCTAATGTGGCTGTAGTTTTAGAAACAATGTCATTAGCTGAAATACCTTTTTTACGTTGCAACATTTCATTGAACAATGTATTAGAACTTTTTCTGCTTTCTAAGGTTTTGTTCGCCTCTTGGCCTTTTTTAGCGGCATGGTCAAGCATTGATTTAATATCAATAGCTGAATCAAAAGATATTTTAGAAGCTTCTATATCTTCATTTAAGGAATAAAAAACTCTATTTGTAAAACTATATTTATAATTTGTTTTATCTCCTAATTTATTTTTAAATTTTTCTTGCGTTTTATTAACAGCAACCATCCTTGATTTTAATACTATTTTGCCTTTTAATAGGGGCGCTGCTTCGCCAAGGTTCATAGGATCTGCATCTCCAGTTCGGTATAGGCCTTTATCTCCTATTTGTATGTAATGCACTCCTTTATTTAAATAATGTTTATTTATTAAATCTGCATTATTTAATTCTAAATCAAAAGAAAGAGCTTTTAGCTTTCCTAGGCCAGTTAATTTTTCTCTTATCTCATAAGGCACAGTTGGAGGAAAAGAAGTTAAATCATATAAATCTTCACTATATTTGCTTCCTGCTTCTTTTATTAATTTTTTAGCTGTTTGTAAATAATCTTTTCTAGCAGCAACTATTTCAGGGCTATTAATTTTTGCGGCTAACTCTTCAGCAACATTTAATCCATCAGCAGTAAAAGATACTTTGCCGTCACTAGAAAGCTTTGCTGTAAAACTTCCCATTTGAGCAAGCGAATTTAGCTTTAGTTCAATATTTACTATTTTACCATTTATGCCAATATTTAAATCACCTGCTCCTTTGTTTGAATAGCCCCCAATATTTTTTTCATTAACTAATTCGATTTTAGCATTGGGATATTTTTTGCCTATAGCCCCTGTAAGATTCTTTACAGCTTCTTCGTACTTTAATCCTCTATCTTTTTGTAAACTGTCTTGAAAATTTTGGATTATACCAAGATTGTTTTCAACAATGTTGCTAACGTAACTCTTGTCTTTTTCGTCTAACGAGTTTATATAATCTTTATATTTAATACTGTCAACACCAAAATTAACCGCTAAACTAATTCCTTCATTAGAGATGGGTGTATTCCTTTCTATTATGCTTTCTATCCCAGTGCTTATAGCTGAAAGTTTAGTTAAACCTCTATCAATTCCTCTGGCGTATTCTTCAGCTTGCGTTTGTGAAAAAGTATTTATTAACCCCGCCAACCCGGCTCTTTCTGCAATTGCTTGAGTTAGCACACCATTTTCAAGCAAGTCTTCTTGCAATATTTCAAGACCCATTTCAGAAGAAACTTGTCTAGCTATAGATTTTATTGGATTTTGTTTTAGCTTTTTTCTTAAAGCGCCATCCTGGTAATGATAATCTACAAATTCATTTTCTTTTATTATATTTAATATATTTGGATTTCTTTTAATAAATTCCGGCCCAGATGTCAATCCCCTTCCTGCAGCATTATCTCTATCTATTTTAAGTTTATTGCCGTTTGCGTCAACCCAGTCATACTTATAAGCACTTATTTTTGTTGGCGCAACCCATTCGCCGTTTACTCTTTTAAGTATACCTTTTCTAAAAAAAGGATGCTTAGACAAAAATGTTGTAGTAAAGTTATTTAAAAAGTTTTCTCTATTTTCTATAAAAAATTGCTCTGCCCCATAAGACTTTATAAAAGTAGCCATAGGTTTTTCAAATAACTCTGCTAGGTCTGTTTTTATATCAGCAACAAATGTTGGAATAGTTTGGTTTTGGCCTTTAGCTACGTCAAATTTTTTAACATTTAAAGCAACAACTTTAAATAAAGTTTCAGAAAATTTTTGTTTTACTTCTTCTTCTAAAGTTATTTTTTCTTTTAACTTAGGCTTTTGTTTTTTAGGCTTTTCTTTTGCAATCTCTTCTGATGCCATAATAGCATCCTCGGCTGTTTCTGTTGCCATTACATCTTTTACTTCTGTAACATCAGATTTAAATGTACTAGCTTCGTCTTTTCCTAAAAGCTGATTAGCCAATGTAATACTTCTAGCTTTTAAATATTTGTTTATATAAGCTGCAAGAGGCACCCCTTCGTTTTCATTAGGCTTATAATTTAATGTTAGCCCTAAAACCCCATAGGTTGGATCATTTAATATTCCATCGATTAAATCTTCTTTATAAGTCTCAAACCCTGGCCTATCTCTATATACATTAGCTATGTTATTAGCCATTGCTTTATACTCATTGGATATTTGTTCCCAACCATTAATACCTTCCTCGTCATATATTTTTTGAACCTTTTCAGAAGCAACGGTTTGTTTAGACTCTTTTATTAAGCTGTCTAATTTTTTTTCTTCGTCTCCTGAAATCTTTAGTTTACGAGAAAATGCTTTTTTGTTATAGTTCTTTAAAAACCTAAATACATCTTCTCCTGTTTCTAATTTAGAAGCTAATCTTGCGCTTGGCGAAATTGATCTATTTACAGAATTTATTAAGTTTTTTATTGGGCTTGAGTTCTCAATGTCGGAAACATCTAAAACCCCCAAAGCTATAGCATCACTAATAGCATTAAAAGTTTCTTCTAATTGTATGTTTTCTACAGTCCCATCATATAGTTTGAATCTGTTATTTAAAGAATCGTAGTTTTCTTTAGATATTTTGCCTGTGTCTACTTTCGTTTTTAAAACGTCTTTAGCTTGCTTGACAGCATTATTAAAAGAAGCATTTAATTTATCTCCTTTTTTAATTTTTAAATTAGAAACAGCAAGGTGCAATGCTTCGTGTAGCGGAGAAACTGCCGCGTATTGCTGCCCTCCAGTAGCCATTTTAGAAAATCTATTTGTTATAGAGGATAATACAGATACTTCATCAACAACTATCACATTGCCATTAATAAACGCATTTGAGTCTTTAGAATCATATTTATTTAAAATTTCATCTTGTTGTTGCTTAGAAAGTTTTGCCGTTGCTTTTTGTAATTCATCTCTATTTGAAGCTACTATATAAGTACCATTCTTTCCAACAACTTGTTTAGCAATGTCTTTTGTTAGCTCATATAGCCCAATGTTGTAGCTAATCTCAGCTTCATTAACAAGCGTTTCGCCCTCTGATTTTAAAGCTTGTTTAATTTTTAATTCGGCTTCTTTTCTTTTTCTATTTTTAGCAGTATCTATTATTTCATCCTTTTGTTCTTGAATAGAGTTGTACTTATTTAAAAGATCATCTTTTATTTTTTGTCCAGCTTCTCCTCTTAATCCGGATTTACCTAATTCTTTTAAATCTCTTAAAGTTTGTCTTTCTTGTCTACTCAAATCAAAAACTTTTGATATTTCAGCGGTAGACATAGCTTTAAGCTTATGTAGGGACAGCATGTCTGCTAGCCCAGCTTCATTAAGTATCTGATTTTTCTTTTTATTTAATAAAGCTACTGTTTTCTTATTTCCTGAATTTCTGGCTATTTCAACTTCTTCTTGTAATTCGCCTAGTTCATTTAACCATCTTCTATTTTGTTTCTTTTCCGCTCTAGTAGAGAATTCATTCTTTAAAGCAGACCTAACGCCTCCCATAGTTGATGGCGCTGAAATTGCAAAAGAAGTTATAGCAGTTTTAGCTAAAAAGTCAAGATCAAGCCCTTCCCCAAGGCTTTTATTTTCTTCTAAAACCGAAATATCAACTAAGTTTTGGCCTAATAAAGTAGCTGTTTCTTCTAGCTCTTCAACGCCAATAGCTTTACCTATATTGCCCATGCTATAAACCGCTTTCTTAAAAGGGCTAGCCCCGATTACTCGGCGCATGTCCATTAGTCCCTCTATAGACCTCAATGTACCTATCCTTTCTGCATAAGCTTCAATACCTCCAGTTAAAATTGAAGACGCTACTTTTTGCATTTCAGAATAGGAAAGTTTATTTTCAAAATAATTTATACTCTCTTGAATGTTTGAAATTTCTTCTGCATCCGATTCTGTTTCAAGTTGTTTATATAGCTCAGGCAATACTTTAGTCGCTTCTTCTTCACTCATTTCAAGCTGAGTATATTTATCTAAAGTAGAAGAACCAAAAAATATTGCTGTAGCTGCATTTTTTGCTAATTTAGCCGCTCTTGCTGCACCTTGTACACCCGCTTTTGCTGCGGTGCTAGTACCTCCACTTGTGGCCGCAAGAACTAAAGACAAAGAATTTTCAGCCAATGCATTTAAAGCAAATTCACCAATATTAGAAGTATTAACATCTTCAATGCTAATCCCTTTAGGAAAGTTTTGCTCATGCTCTCTAATTAAAGATCTGTTGTATGCTTTAGCATCAGCTTCTATTGCAAGCGCTTTTTCATTTAAAAGAACGTTGTCGTCGGAAATTAAAAGCTCTAATGCTCTTGCCCCGTAATCGGCCCCAAGACCCAGAAATGTTTTTTCTAATGTGCTTAATGCTAAATCAAAATTACTATAATTAAGTTTTGCAGCGGAAAGCCCTGCCGAGATACTTTGCGCATTTTTAATAACAGGTTCTACGGATTTACTAAGCTCTAATAAACTACTTTGTTTTTTTAAGATACCTTGCATGTCTTTATTTATGGCATCTAAGTCTATGTTACCTTCAGCTTGTTTGTAATCGTCTACTAGTGCTGAGTACTCTTGCACTACACGAGGAGCATGCATAGTATACCCTAAATCATTTATTATGGGGCCTCCGTATAAATTTTCATAATCTTTAATTGCTTTTTTCTTTTCTTCAAAATCTTTTATTTTTTTGCTATATAAAGATTCGAAAGATTTTTGGCTTTCAGTGTACTCTGCGCTTTTTTCTTTTAAAACCTCTATAGAAGAAAAAGCGTCATCTAAAGAAGTGCTTAGAGTATTTCTTTGCTCTTCGGAAATAGTTTCAAAATGATTTTGTGCTTTTTGTATTTTTATATTAGCCTTGATATTTTCGGAAATATCTTCTGGAATATATAAATCAGAAGTTTCTTTATATTTTGTATATTCCTGATATTTTTCTTCTCCTAAATAGCTTTTTATTTCTTCTTGAAGTGGTTTAACAGCTTCTACTCCTCTAGGGGTATTTATAGTTTCTCTTACTAATCCATCTAAATTAAAATAAGATTCGGCGTAGGAATCTTTTATTTCATCGGCATCAACTTCAGTAGCTTTTAAAAAGCTTTTATATTGTGTATTTTTATCAGTTGAATTATTTTTTATAGATACCAAAGAACCATTCTCCAATGTGGAGCCCGTAGGCTGTGTTTGATTTTCGGGTGCTACAGTTTCCGCCACAGGCGCACCCTGTCCTTGGCTTGTTGGCTTTCCCTTTTCGTCGCCTGTTTTTTTAATTGATGGGTTTTTGGATAAAAGCTCTTCAAACGTATAGCCTTTAGCCGCTGCAATTTTGTTTAAATCTTCGGTAGAAAATATATCGCCTTCAAATTCGTACATATTATTTAATTTTATTATTTAAAGTTGTTCAGTTTTTTAAGTATTTCATAATTTTGCTCCGCGGTATTTTTAAAACTTTCAGTTTTTAGCGTAGACAAATCTAAATTACTTATTTCTGTTTTAAGCACTTGAGCGGTAGCGTTATTGCCGTATTTTTTTTCAACTAATTGTGATAAAAAATTTCTAACTAAAGCGTCATCTTTTAAATTTATTTTTTCCATAATCTCACCAGTTCTTTTTGCTACAACTAGGTTTTGACCATCTATCTCTATAGCTGTACTTAGGTCTTCTTTCCATTCATTAGTAAGCTCTTCTAATCCTTTAGCCCCTTTGGAGACTTTATCTTTAATAATATCTAAAGCTTTGTCAGAGGTAGTTGGCTTGTTTTTATCTGCGTCTTTTTTTGCTTGATCAGCGGCTTTTACACCTTGAACTTTATCATAGTAAGATTTAGTAGCCATGGCTCCTGCGTCAGCGGATTTTTTATAATAATTAAATATTTCTTCTACTTTTTCAGGTTTTGATAATTCTTTTAAATAAATAGCAGCAACCCCTTTTTCTCCAGCAAGACCCGAGTAATCCGCAAACAATGAATCAACCTGCTCATCTCCTAAACTGGCTATTTTATCTTTTATTTTATTTACTTCGTAATTATAATATTCGCTTTCTATTCCTTCCCCTTTTGCCCCTATTTTTTCGCCAATAGAAGAAGCGAAGTCTTGTAACTGCAGATGCTCTTGTGCTGCTTTTTCTTTAGGCTTTGGTAAATTATTTAAGCTTAAAAACTCTTTCCCGTTAATAAATCCCATCTCGCCGTCTCTTATTTCCATAGGTAGTTCACCATTAAAAATTTTTCCTAAAAGCTCTTGCTCCTCGGAGGTCATTGACTGGCTTAAAAAATCGCTTCCACTATCCCCCATGGACTCCATATAGTCAAGCTGCCACTGCCCTAAGGTTTGTGCTTGTTTAGTAAGGCCCTCAACTTTAGATTTATGCTCATTTTGCTTATCTATAAACTCTAAAGGATCCATATTAGATTTATTGTTTACTAAATCAACACGCTCGTTTTTAATTCCCATAGCTGCTTTAGTAAAAGCGGGCTTAAATTTTTGAGGTAAGCCGCTTGTATCTATTAAAGGGGCGTTCTTGTATAGCTCTTCTCTCTCTTTTTGTCTTTTAGCCTCTATTTCATTAAGCTTCTGCTGCTCAAGCTTTAAGCTCTCGCTTTTAACTCTAACGTCTTCGCTCACTTTATTGAAAGACTCCTCAAAGTTTTTTCCAAAACTTTTACTGGGGTCTACAAAGCCGGTGCCTCTTCTTGCGAAAATGTTTAGTAATCCTGTATCTGCTGCCATAATTTTTATCCTTTTAAAGCTCCTTTTTTAAATCCGCCTGCTACCCCAAAAGCCGCTGCTGCGCCTGCTAAATCTCCGATGCCTCCGAGCATGGACTCGGTCGCTTGTTGCCTAGCCATATCCGCTCTTTGGGACCTTTGTTCTGACATACCCAGTAAAGTGCTTGTTCTACCAAATTCCATGCCTTGAACCCGCATTGCTCCTTCCGCTTCCTGCATTTGCATTTGCATTTGACCTTGTGCGGCCATTCTTTCATTAGCTACTTCTTGTTCTGCAATAGATGCTGAAATTTGTTGTTGGTTTGCTGATTGTTGCATAGCCAAAGATTGTGCTACCGCTGCTGCTCCCAACCCTCCGCCTGATTGTCTTAAAGCGTCAAGAGTATTAGCCAGTCCTTGCTGTTGTTGTTGGGATTGAAATTCTGCTGCTTGAGTTGACACCCTAAGGTCCTCGTATGGATTTTCCATATCAGCAAAAGGATTTTGAAAATCAAATGACTCATAATCCGCTTTTCTTCTATTTAATTCAGCGCTTGCTGCGCGTTGCTCTTGTCTTCTTTTTCTTCCACCTATTACTCCTCCTAAAAGTCCTCCTAGCCCTTTGCCAACAGTCGATATGACACCCGGTAAAGCAGCCGCTACCAAGGGAGCAATAGACCATAGCGGAGAGCTTGATATATTTGGGTTTTCACTTATTAATTTTAGTATTTCCATATTCTTTAATTACTACTTATAAATATTTCTGAGTTTACTGCAAAAAGTTCTGCATATTGATCTGATTCGTTTACGAATTCAACTTCCGCATAATAACCTAATATTCCGGAAGTGTTTATTTCATTGTCTTTACCAAAAAATATAAAACTATTTTCAGGAACATTTATAGAAGAAGATCCTGTGTCGCAGGTTATACTATTAGTTCCAAAGCTTACACAAGGCCCTAGGCGAATTATAGAATCATTTGAATCTAAATAATAAACAATATCACCAGCTTGTAATGACACATTTAATTCAAAGTTAAAGTTTAATGTTGTATTAGCCATATTAATATTATTACAATTTTTAATATATTGTTAATGATACAATTAATATTTGCTCAATATCCAGTTGTAAGTATGTTGCAATCCTTCTTTTAAAGAATATTTTGGATACCAATTAAGTTCTTTATTAATTATTTTGTTATCTGAGTTTCTACCCATAACCCCTAAAGGTCCGTCAATATGTTTTTTTATTAAGTTTTTATTTTCAACACCGCATGCAATGTCCACAAGCTCGTTTATTGATACCATTTCAACTGATCCTATATTAATTACTTCTTTGTAATTATCTTGTCTTAAAAACGCTGTAGTAGCGTCTAGGGCATCCTCTATATATAAAAAAGATCTTGTTTGTTTTCCGCTGCCCCATATTTCAATTTCATCATTACTTTCAATTACTTTTCTGCATATAGCAGCAGGAGCTTTTTCTTTTCCATTATTCCAACTAGAATATGGGCCGTATACATTATGATACCTGGCTACCCTTACATTTAAATTTTTATTTCTCATTGCTGAAAAATACAATCTTTCACTAAATAATTTTTCCCAGCCGTATTCAGAATCTGGGTTTGCTGGATAAGCGGAAGATTCTTCACAATTAGGGTTATCAGGGTCGGTTTGATTATGAGCAGGATATATGCAAGCAGAAGAAGAATAAAATATTTTTTTAACATTAAACTTAATAGCTAAATCACATATATTTAAATTTATAGCTGCAGAATTTGACATTACATCAAAATCATTTTCTCCGCTAAAAATATACCCTGCGCCGCCCATATCGGCAGCTAATTGGTAAACCTCATCAAACCCATTGTCCTCTAAAGAAGATTGATTTGGGGCTAACATTGCTAGTGAAGCTTGTTTTTTATCTCTTAAATCTAAACTTAAGTATTCATTGCAAATATTTTCTTTTTTAAAAAAATCGGGTTCTTTTTTTATGTCCACAGACCTTACCCAAAATCCTTCTTTTTTTAATCTTTTTGAAAGATGGCTTCCAATAAAACCTCCTCCTCCTAACACAAGTGCTGTTTTCATTTTAATACATTTCAGTGAATAAAGTATGCCAGTTATAATTTTCTCTGGCATTTATTAAATTTTCATTATTATAATTTAAACCAAGTTTACTGTAGTCTAGTTTGTTTTTGTAATGTCTAAGTATATGAACATACAATGTATACGTAGAATATTTAGATCCTAAAAACTTAGTTGCATTTGAGCAAGCTAGCATGTCCACCACAAGAGCTTCCACAGCATCGGTTGATTTATAAAAAACTAGATTATACTCTTGCTTTAATTTATCAAACTTAGCTATATCCGTTTCGTCTGTAGCAATAAAAAGAGGCTTTGTTGTTTCAAAATTATTTTTAATTATTTCATATAAATTTTCATTTAAATTTTGAGTGTCATTAGACCTTGTAATGTTAAAATCCCCAAACCTTAAATGCACAGCGTTATAATCGCCATTTATAATTATTCTAGCTTTATCCTCGAACTCTTGTTTAAATTTTAACCCAGCTTTTAATTTTTTTTTAAATTCTTTAGACTGCGCTTCTGTTAATTCTATTAGCTCATAAAAATAACCAAAAAGATTTCTTGGGAAATGAATAAATTTATCTTCAACATTTATATTTATAATAGACTCAGAATTATTAATATTTTCAGCATTATTTTTTATTGATAAGACTTTAGATGACAAATAATTCCCAGCTCCCCATTCAACTCCGTTGTCGCCAAAGCAGGTTATGTCATTGCATATTCCTGAAAAATACTGTTGGCTATTTTCGTATTTAGCGTATTCTGGAACATCCTTATAATCTATACAATTAAAATTTGAAGTAAAAGCTGATTTGTTATATACACTCCAAATGTCAAAAAAAGTAGCTTTATCACTATGCGAAGAAATATGATCAACAAATATTTTATGAGGCAATATTAAAGTCCTACCCGTTATAAAGCTTATAGCAGCGGCTAACTCGTATGATTGCCTAATATTATTAAATCCACCGTGCCAAGTATCAAACGAAATATATTTAGTATCCATTAAATGTATAGTGCATATAAATATTATCGTAATAAGTTCCTTGGAAAGGTTCTAAACGTCCGTGATAAACAGTCCCGCTTTCAAACATTATCATTTTGCCAACTGGCACATCAACACTAAACCATTCCCCTTCGTGATTTTGTATATTTAAACCCCATTCGCAATCTTTACCAAGAGTTATCGATGACGCTATATGGTGAGTTTTAGGCTGATCAACGTGCTCTTTAAATACGCTATTATTTGAGTATGATCTAATACCATACAATACGGCTGGGTTTAATTTTACGCCAGACCATTGCTCATGTACTGACTGTAATGCTTTTTTAATATATTTTACTATCTCTTGATTTGAATTAATGTCTTGTACATAACATTTTTGTTTTATATAATGGTCTTTGCCCTCATATTTTTCTTCTATCATTTTAGACCTGTCGTAAAATCCTAACAACATTTTTAAAACATCACTAGGCACATCAACAACTTGGAACCCTTCTTTTGTTATTTTAGGCAAATCGCCTTTGTAAGGTATAAACTCTCTATTTTCCTTTATTATTTTCATAAGATATAATTTTTAATTATTGAGCCTGGCAAGCAGCGTTGCAATCTTTTAATGTAAAGTATTGGAAATTATCTTCAACTTGTATACATTCCCCATTTATACAACTATATCCAACTACTCCAACTGGTACTGGCACTGGCACTGGCACAGGAACCGGTACAGGCGTTGGCACGCTGCACGGCCCCTCATGAGTAACATCTACGTACTCAGGATTTGTTGTTACTATTGGATATACGTCCTTAGAACATATTAAAGCATACCCGTCTGGGCCAATTGTTTCGCTAGTACTCTTGCTAATATTGTCCGCACAATCAGTGTATGTGTAAGATATACTAATCCCAACACCGGTATTATTTATTATATAATACTGATTACATCCAGCTGGGTCTTCTTGAGCTACAGGGACCGGGGTGGGTACGGGAACTGGAGTAGGCGTCGGTGTAGGTACAGGTGTTGGTACAGGTGTTGGTACTGGCGTAGGTACAGGTGTTGGTACTGGTGTAGGTGTTGGAACCGGAACCGGAGTAGGTGTTGGGGTTGGTACTACCGGGCACCCATACGCGCCTGTATTATATCCACCTATTAATGTTCCTGGTAAATATGTGTAAACTCCTCCGCTATATGTAAATACACCATTAAAATCGCTTTGGTATCGTTGACCATTGCTTCCGGATTCTAAGACGTAGCGAGAACCTTGTCCGTCACAACCTTCAACTAAATAGTAGTTTGTTACAACTGGTACAGGTGTTGGTACAGGTATAGGCGTTGGTACTGGAACCGGGGTGGGTACGGGCGTAGGCACAGGTACAGGCACAGGTACTGGAACTGGAGTTGGGGTTGGAGTACATATGCAAGGTGAATGAGCATCTAAATTAATAGTTCCTTGTTGGCTTGGGTCAACATCATAATATTTATAACAATTTCCAATATAGCTAAATGTATCTCCATTTGTTATATTTGGGTTTGTACTGTAGCCATACTGTAGTTGTGCTGAATTTGCGCAATTTTCAATAATATAATAGTATAATACAGGAGCCGTAGGCGTAGGCGCCGGTACAGGTACTGGGGTTGGTACAGGAACAGGTACAGGCACAGGTACTGGAACTGGAGTTGGGGTTGGACATCCGTATAAACCTGTGTTGTACCCGCTAATTTCTGATCCTGGTAAATAAGAAAATGGTGCTGAAGAAGTATATAGGAAAGCTCCGTCAGCGTCACTTTGGAATCTTGCTCCTTGTGATCCAGGTACCGTAGTATAATATGTTCCTTGTGATTCACACCCGGATAGTTGGTAATAAATTACCGTTGGAGTTGGGGTTGGTACGGGCGTAGGCACAGGTACGGGCGTCGGCGTAGGTACAGGGTTACATGCTTCACAGTCTATGAAAGCAGAAAAATCATTTATATCGTATATTGCCCCTGCTTCACTTTTAACTGAATCTATAATCCAGCAACCGGTTGCAGGCCCGTCTCCATACACGCTACCTAAACTTAAAGTTGAATTTAAAGAATATACTGTTATATAATTATTTGGATTGGCGCAATTTACAGCAAAATAACGATATTCAGTATAAACCGGTGTTGGAACTGAAGGACAAAGCATTTCTCCAGTTACAATAGATATAAGTCCTATGCTGTTTCCAGTATTGGTCTCTCCTGCAACATAGTATATCTCTTCATTTGAGCCTATGACTCTTTGATTTACAGCTAAGCCAGGAAGTTCAGATGTTGTTTGTTGAGAAATCCATCCGGTTGTATTATCAGAACACTTGGTTAAACTATAAAATGAATCCGGTACGGGTGTTGGAGTAGGAGTAGGCACAGGGGTTGGTACTGGCACTGGCACTGGCGCCGGCGTAGGCGTAGGTGTAGGCGTAGGTGTTGGAACCGGCGTAGGTGTAGGCGTAGGTGTAGGCGTAGGTGTAGGCGTAGGAGTAGGCAC
>Ga0209771_1001614_pt1 | contig 14348 bp, 6 predicted proteins | sample SaaInl59LU_5_DNA_FD_184639 | JGI IMG/M metagenome (GOLD analysis project Ga0209771, IMG submission 184639) | Marine microbial communities from expanding oxygen minimum zones in the Saanich Inlet - ESP_59LU_5_DNA (SPAdes) (version 2) | ecosystem: Environmental > Aquatic > Marine > Intertidal zone ...
TTTAGGATGATTTACTAAATCTGCAAATAATTTACCGTATTTATCTCTCATATTACGCCTTTCACTATTTCCAATAATCACATAATCAGATATACCCCAAAAATCATATTTCACATTATTATCAAAACAATATTCTATTAAACCCTCAACAAAAGAAGCAAAAGGCGCACCTTTATAATTTAATTCAGATCCATTTTTATATAAAAAATCTGGAGCTCTTGTATGTAAACCAATAACTGCATTGGGTAAAATAGCTCTTACCGCTTTTTCTGTATTTTCAAAATGTTCTATAAAATCTTGTTTGGTTCCAAACCAATGATCTGGAGTTTCTATTTCAGATCCTACTCTAAAACGCCAAGACAATACTTTTTCTTCTCCATAAGTATTTACTAAATGCGTCATTAATGCTTTTATATAATCGTGATACGCTTGTTTGTCTGCTGGTGGCAATGAATTTCCATATAGTGAGATTTGCTCATTTTCTCTAAAATTAACATTATCTCTTGTACCCTCAGGAATAAAAGTATAGCCATGTTGAAATGCCCAAGAAGGCTGATCTAATACAATTTGATGTATCTCTGTCTGAGAATTGATAATTTTATCTAATCTATCTGTTAAACGCTCAAATCTATAGACATAAACATTATTAATAGAATCATATAAGCAAGTATCAAAATCTAAATTTTTTACATTTTCTCCATTTACCTTTTTTTTGATTCCACCAATCATTCTAACAATATTCATTTTTATACCAGGACGAATATTAGAACCGTTCTGTGGGCTAATTCTATTTGCTACAGACCAAATATTATGTAATGGTTCCTTTTTACTAGCAGCATCAGTAAAATCTGCGGATAGCGAAACTTGACCATTGATATTGGAAAAACTGAAAATGATGGCTAGTAAAGCAATTTTTATTTTTTTTAATGAAAACATATATGATAAATTAAACTTATAAAGCATTATTATTTCATGTCAAGTTAATTAGATTTATAGCAATATGTGTCCTGAAGTGTCCTGAAAAGAAATTATGAAATCATTTATCGGATACAATTACTTTTTTTCGGGCTTTGCTCTCCCTCCATTCACTCGTTTTTTTTGATTTACAAAATAAGGTTGAAAAGTATAGTTAGATTTTTCATCCCATTTAACATTCTTGGTTGGTAATAGTTTTTTCAACTCCGCTATTTTAGAGGCATAAATAGGATTGTTCGCTTGATTAGTCCATTCATTAGGATCTTTGTTATGGTCATAAAATTCTTCGGTTTTATCTTCGTATTGAATGTATCTAAAACCGTCTTTTTTTATCGCGTGATTGTCCTTTCCAAATGTTGTGATTGCATAATTTTTCTTGTTGATTTTATCACTTTTCATTAAAGAAACCAAACTAGTTCCTTCATTTTTATCATAGGCTTTTAAACCACTTAATTCTAATAACGTTGGATAAATAGATAGCATTTCAACAGGTGCTTCGATTTTTTTTCCTTTTGGTAAGTTAGGTGCAGCAAACATCAAGGGCGCTTTTGTAGCTGTTTCCCAAAGTGCGTGTTTTGCAAACGTTCCTTTTTCCCCTAATCTGTATCCGTGGTCAGACCACAAAACAATTATAGTATTATCCTTATATTGACTAGCCTCTAAAGCATCTAAAACCCGACCTAACTCATAATCTACATAACTAATACAAGCCAAATAGGCTTGTACTATTTTTTTCCACTCTCCACTTTCTTTTGCCCATTCTGTGGATGGCATCATTGGTAAATCGTTTATTTTCATTCCAACAGCTGGAATATCATTTAAATCATCTGATTTGTATGGAGGTGTTTCAATGTTATCCAAAGGATATAAATCGAACCACTTTTGTGGCACATACAAAGGTACATGAACTCTTAAAAAACCAAGTCCCATAAAAAAGGGTTCATCATAATTTCTATCTAAACGTTCTTTAACCCAATTTACAGATTGATGATCTGGCATTAAAGTATCATTTTCTGGAAAAGCCCCCCAATCTGTGCTTGTTCTTCCATGTGTTCCTCTAATCCCTTTTCCAAACCCATCCCAAACATATCGCTTTTCGGGGTAAGGTCCAAAACCTTTTACGCGTCCTCCAGTTTCTTGAAAAACATTCTCAGGTGCATGAATATGAAATAACTTTCCAATTCCCATAGTATGATAACCATTTTGCTGAAAATATTCTGGTAAAAATGCAATATCTTTTGTAGCTGGATTACCGTCTCTTCTGATGTCATTATCAGGTGTCATTCCATAAATACCAGTTGTAGAAGGACGCAAACCTGTCATTATTGACGCTCTTGAAGGTCCACATAAAGGCGCTTGTACATGTGCGTTTGTAAAAGTAACGCCCATTTTTGCTAGTCGATCAAAATTGGGTGTTTTTACGTTTGAAAAATTATCAATTGGACCAATCCAGTTATTCAAATCATCAACAGCAATAAACAGTACGTTTGGCTTTGACTTTAAATTTGCTTTTTGATTGATTTTCCACTGCTTACACGAACATAAAACAGCAAATACTAACAATAATACAATATTTTTCTTCATGACTTTACAATATCTATTCAGCTCTAAATCCAGCGATTTTTTCTTTTAAATCATTGATGATATTTGGATTACTGTTTGCTATATTATTTCTCTCATAAGGATCTTTTTCTATGTTGAACAATTGAACTTTTTCGTCTTTTTTTCTTACAGGATCTGGGACAATAATTTTATATGGAGGGAAAATTGCCATATTATAGAACATACTTTTTTCTATACTTTCAAAATCATGAGCGTATACTTCTCCAAAAATTCCTTTCCGATTGTTCAACGCTTCCTTGTCTAAAACACTAATCCCAGGTAAATTACTCGGTTTTTTTATGTCTAAAATATCTAAAACAGTAGGTATCATATCTATACTACTTACCACGGTTTCATTATCCATTTTAGGCGTTATTTTACCTGCCCATTTGTACATAATAGGTGTTCGGATTCCCATATCATAAGGTGCACGTTTAGAGTCTGACATATACCCACTTTTATCTGGATTTTGTCTCCAACCATTATCACATACATATACAAATAAGGTGTTTTCTGTTAGTTTTTTGTCGTCTATTAAATCAAATAATTGTCCGCAAGTTTCATCAAACCACTCTATCATTGCCCAATATTTTGCCAGATGTTCAGAATCTGTTTTCTTTTTGTATTTTTCAAATAAACGTTTTGGTGGATTATGAGGTCTGTGAGGTAAAAAGGGTGCATACCACAAGAAAAATGGCTTCTTTCTTTTTAAGGCTAAATCTACAAAATTGTTGATGGTATCTAATCCGTTTCTACCTATTTCAAGTCCATAATCACCATGTCTTCCTCCTCTTTTTGGATCTCCATGTGTCATTCCATAATCAAAGCCACCTACTTTATGGTTTCCATGCCACCATTTCCCTGTTTGAAAAGATAGATAGCCTTTTTCTTTCAACATATCTGGCAGAGTTGTTTGCTTTTCAAAACTTGAAATAATCGGTTTATAGGCTTCAGCTCTGTTTTTTTGACTTACTTTACTATCACCTTTAACACGGTTGTAAACCATATCATTACCTAAAATACCATGATCTTTTGGGTACAAACCAGTAATGATAGTTGCCAGAGAAGGCGAACATAAAGGTGTTGGCACATACCCTTTTTTAAAAGTTAGACTTTCGGAAGCAAATTTATCTATTCTAGGTGTTTCAATATTTTCATCTCCCATGAAACTATAATCAGTCCAAGATTGATCATCTGACAAGATGAAAACAATGTTTGGAGGTTGCTGATTTGATGTTTTATTAATTTCTGTAGATTTGTTCTTGCTTGATTTCCCACAAGAGAAAACAAGACTAAACATTAAAAAGGCAACCCCTAGGTTTCTTAGTTTTTTCATTTTATTTATTTTAAGTTAATTGTGTTTTATTTAAAAAATTAGTTCGTTCTTTTAGTTCGTTTAATAGCTCCATTATCTCCCAACAAATACATCTTTCTATAATCTGTTCCAGATTTCTTTTCTGCAACAATAAGTCTAGCATCAGGGTGCGCATTTTCTATCAATGAAGATATTACGAATGAAGATTTTTTTTGATGTAATAAAACAGTTGCTTTTTTAAAAGATGCACCACCATCAAAACTATCCCATCTGCTTATTTCTCCAACACTATCTGCTGTTTCACTTTCCATATATATGCTTAATTCAGTAGGTGATTTTACTTCTAAATCGCCATTCCCTCTAGGCAAATCAGAATTCTTACTTTTTATCCACGCTTGTCCATCCCATCTAAAATGTTGTAACCGTTTTGGTCCACCTCTTTTTTTACCTACATCTGGTCCAACCAACATTACAACCTGCGGATTTCCATTTGGATCTACATCTGTCACCCCTTGAAACGTCCAATCTGAACCTGTATTTTTTATCAACGTTTTATCGTCTGCCAATTCTTTGGTTAAAGGCATCTTTAAAAGTTCATTCTTTACATTTTTCCAATCTCCAGATTTTGTATCAAAAACCATATAATACACATTGTGTCTTTCTGGAATGTGACCTCTTGGGTCTTGAGCGTTCTTATTATCTCTACAAATATGATAGTCAAATGCCACAATAATATCGTCTCCATTACCTTTGCTTACCCAAGGATACCAAGAATCTTCGGCTTCAATTTCTGTTCTTCGTTTATGCTTTAAGAATGATACTGGTGCATCAAAAGTAACACCATTGTCTGTAGATTTTTGATACACCCAGTTACTTCGATGTGCGCCATGCCTGTAGAACAAGTATATGTCGCCATTATCCATTTTTACAAACTGACTATAAGTACCAAATAACGACACATTATCTAGTGTTTCCCAAGCAGAAATGTCTAGTGGTTTTTTAGAAACCGCGTGTAAATTCTTTCCATAATGGTGATTTCCTAATGGATTTTCTCCATAAGCAGGTGTACCACCATGACCGCCAAATGCAATATGAATATATCCTGCATCATCAATAAGAATTGCAGGTTTACCATGGTTATCTATTCTTTTTTTTCGATTTGGGTCTTTGCCCATTTCGCTAACTCCAGCTTTATATGGTCCTTTCCATTCTTTGGTTTCATGATTATATGAAGCGACATAAGGGTCTTCTAAAGCACCTTGATAAGCCACATAAGTAATCCCTTTATAATACACGCCTGATGGATGTTGTACTAGAGCGACCGCATTACCAAAACCATTATCTGCAAAATAATCTACAGTTGTTTCAGAATTTTCTTTTTTTGAGGTATCCTTTGTAACGAGCTTACATCCAAATAATAAAAAGCAAAAACCTATTTTAAATATAATCTGTTTTGAAATCATTAGTCAATTTTTATTATTTTGAAAATATTAATTTTTACAGGGCCTAATAAACCTGAAGGTAGTAAGGTGTCTTCCTTGTTCCAATGTTTCCAAGACGCAAACGTTTGTCTTTTGGAAGAACGCATTTCAGGATTATCTAACCAATTTGGTAATGTTTTAATTTTATCTCCTCTACGCTTATAATCCAATGGTAATTTTTCATCGCCAATTAATCGGTTTACCCACATATTAGTAATTTTAATTTTTAGGGTATTTTGTCCTGCTTTCACATAATCATCAATAGCTATTCTAAAAGGAGTTTTCCAAAGTTTAGCTACTTTTTGGTCATTGACAATGACTTCTGCAATAACGCCAACACTTCCTAAATCTAATTCTAAAGCGTTTTCTTTGGATAGATATTCTTTGGATAGATTGAATTTTTTCTCATAAATAGCCGTTCCTGAAAAATGTTGAATATCTTCTTCTGAAGATTCAGACCAAGATTTTAAAGTTTTATACGTTTTCTTTTTTGATATTTCGTTTTGTAATGGAAAGGTAACTTCCCAATTTTTAGATAAGTTTATGGATTTTGGAACCTTAGCTTTTACCGTGTTTGATGTTCCAGATTTTGTATCATAGGTTAATGTTCCCGAAAAAGGGGTTTTCCAAATGGTATTTCCGTCTTTTTTAAGAATTTCTGATTTAGGAAGCGATGTCTCTAGATTTAAAAATTCGCCTTCTGGAACAATTTCAGTTCTTAAATTGCCATCAGTTTCAAAGGTAATTTTTAGGAAATTATCTATGCTTTTCAAGGTTTTACCAACAACTAAATCATCTAAAATTTTGATATTATAAACTCCTGAACTTATCTTATTCTTAATGGTTTCAGTAACATCATAAGCTTGAAAATTTTTAGGTACAGCTGTAGTTTCAGATTTAAATTTACCAAATACTGCCGATATTATTTTGAGTTTTTTTCCTTTCCCATCAATAGTTACAAACTCTCTTTCTTCTGCGTGAATATGCTTCACTTCATCTCCAATTTGATACTCCATTCGAAACTCTTTTACATAACCCATTGCAGGATCACAGTCGCAAAAAGCTCTCGTCATTTGGAATTTTAATTTACCATTATTTACCTCATTGGCTACTTTATCAGTAACATCTACCAAACCTTCTTGCAGAAAATTACCATATTCTGCTTTTATAATTTTTAAGTTTGATAAGGGTTTAGCTTTTGGTTTTTCTAAACTTTCAGTTGCTTTTACAATTTGATTTATATTTCTTGAGTGCCCTCTAAAAACAACAAAAACAGACTGTTCGCTATCTAAAGTTATTGGAATACTAGTAGTTTCATCATCATTAGTTTTCCAAACTGCTAATTTTGAAATTTTACCTGTTTCTGAATTCCATAATTCAGGTTGTTTGTTTGCAACTCTAAAATTAGCATCAAATGTTATGCGTTCTTTTTTTGCATTCGCGATAAAATAAATATCAGCATCAGTTGTTTTTCTATGTATAAAACTAAGATCTGCACTCTTGTTTACATTTGTAGAAAAATCAGGTGAAATGTTGTTTTTCTCTAAAAACATTTCTATTGAAATATCGTGTATGCGCTTAGTATCCCAAAGTTCATTAGCCGTATTTTTAACATACACATCGTTTTGAGGATAATTGGTTAAACTAGGGGATTCTTTAGGTTTCGTTCCAATTACTTTAGCACCTTTTTCTGCTAATGATGCTATTATTTTCAATGTTTTGGCAGTTATCCAATCACTTTTTGGTAATAGTAAAACTTCATATTCAACATCAAATTTTGTAACAATTTTTCCGTTTTTTACTGATAATTCAGCCAATTTATTTGCTCCAATCATATCATAATCATAGCCCAACGTTTTAAGCTCTGGTAATAAAAAAGCAGTGTTTGGAGAAGAATCGCCTGTAAAATACAACACATCTGCAACGTTGTTTCCTTGTTGTAATAAAAATTGGGATTTCGCGATATAATCTAGGTGCGATTTACTTTGTGTCCACCACGTATTTAAACGGTTAAAATCGAAACCGTGATAACTTAACGCTAAACCAGGGGCAACGTCCCATGGTTGGTGCACATAGGTATGAAAAATAAATCGTGTGATTCCCTCTGCCCAAGCTTTATCGCCAATAGATTTTATGGTTGCTGGGTGTTTGTCCCAACCTCCAATACCTGTAAAGGCTTCTGCACCAACAATAGAGCTTCCATTTAAGTGTGCAATAGAAGACACAAATTTTGAGGAATCAAAAAACGGATAACCACCACTCCAAAATTCGCACATCACAATATCGCCTTTAGCGCCTACTTGCATATTATCAAAAGGGCCCCAATACGGCTCTACTGAAAAATTTAAGTTGTTTTTATGACACAATTCTCCAAAATGCCCATAGTAATTCTCTGCTATTAAATCGCCAATGGTTCTTCTAAAATCCCAAAGAAAACGTTCCGAAACTTCCCCACTATCTACATAATACCCTGCTAAAGTGGGCAAGTACGATGTTAAATCGTAGCCTCTTAAATTTTCAAACTGAGTATCGAAACCTGTAGTCCAGTTTTGAGTTTCTACTTCATAACTATCTATAATGCAATTATTAACGGTAGTCCCTATTAAATCTCCTAATTTATTAATAATGGGTTGCACACCAGCTTCCCAATACGCATCTACTGCTTTTTTGCTCATTTTATCTACCTCCAAGCCTTTGGCTTCTGGTGGTGCTGGTCTATTGGTTGTTCCAATTGGTGTGTGTCCTAACCTTAAAACTACCCAATCTCCTTTAGGAACGTTCCATTCTAAGACTCCATCTTCTGATAATTTTGAAGTTAAATTAATAATCGCTTCTTTCTGTATGATAGCATCTGTCGAAATTACCTTTTTATCGGGTAATAAATGATTTCGAATGCGCTCTGAAAGCATTTTGTAGTCTAAACCATCAATTCTTATTGATTGTTTCGGTTTTGGAAAGGCTAAAACAGCAATGTCTTTGTAATAATCAATTTTCGTTTCAGGTCTTGGAATTTCACTTTTAAATAATGTTCCACCTTCAATATTTAATTCACTAAAAACTACCGTTTGCATCGCATGTTCTGGAGTAACCCATGGCCCGCCACTAGAAGACCAACCTGCACTATTATGAAAGGCCAATTCTAAATCTAAGCGTTTCGCTTCCTCTGCTGAAAATTTCAATAAATCCAGCCACTCCTCGCTTAAATATTTAACAGGACCTTGAGGAAAACCTAAATGTACATTAAACAATTGCGTTTCTTGAATCCCTATTTGCTTCATAGCCTCTAAATCTTTGGTAATACCTGATTTAGATACGTTACCGCTAATCCAATGCCACCACGTTCTGGCTTTGGCTTGGTTTGGTGGATTTTTGAAATCATCCTCTAAACTAATTTTATTATTAATGGCTTTTTCTGAATCTTTCTTGTTACAGGAAAGCATTATTAATAATAAACACAAAAAAATGGGTTTAAAATATTTGATTTTCATAGCGCTAATCTTTATCATTATTTTTTTGATGTAACTCATGAAGTACCGCATCAAAAGTAGTATCTCCAAAATGCTTTTGAATGTACTTTAAATCTGAAATCAACGTTTCTTCTGAATGTTCTGTGCTTTTAATTTGCTGGTATTTCCAATGTTTTTTATTGGTAATGTAGGGGATTATATACTTAAACCCAGCTTTAAGACTTCGTCCATCTTTAGAAGACACATTCCAAAGATCTATCCCAACTTTTTTACCAATAGATGCCAACTCTAAAAATCCGTGTAAATTCATGACCGAATATGAAAAGGATTTGGTTCTTGCTAACTCTAAAGGTTGACTGCCATCTGGCTCTATTTGACTAAAGATTCTTCTTTTAGTCGTGGTAGCAAGATGTTTTTTTACCATATTAATTTTATTCAGATAAAGTAATATATTCAATAATTGAATGTCATAATAAGTTCCATGGTTATTTTTTCTAGTAGCTCCCTCTTTACCTAATGTACTATTTTGTAACCAATATACATATTCGGTAAACCAGTTTACCATTCCTTCTTCAATATTTTTATCAAGTATATTTCTTTCTTTTGCTAATTCTAAAAACTTTAAGACTTCTACAAATCTATGAACTTCAATGATTCCAAAACATCTACCATATGATCTTCCAGGAACATATTGTCCGTAATTGAGATTCGGGTTCATTTTCGTAATTGGATTTAAAAACCATGCATTAATAAATTCAATATTTTTATTGGCATACTTAACATCATCTGTAAAAAAATAGGCTTTTGTAAGGATTTTTACCGCTGAAATAAAATCATTTTTTTCTACATAATCTGTGAAGTTATTTCGTGATTCTGGATTTATTTCTCCATCCCTCCTTATGTAAGGCAATCCGTCATTAGTAATTGGGTTTGACCACCAATACGGACCAATACTCATATAATCGTGCTTATCTTTACTAAGGGGGCTTCCAGTTTTATGAACAACAGAAAAAACTGCTCTATCTAGTAATTTGTTTGCTTTTTTTGTTAAGTCTCTAAATTCTTTAAAAGCTTGTTTATCTCTACTATTGGTAATACTATTTTTCTCCTTATTTAATTCATCAAAATCAATAATGTAAAGCTTTGAATTATTTTTTTGAGCATAAGCATTACAAAATATACCTATAATAAGTACAAAAAAGATGCTTTTACTAAGCTTTAAAAAATGTATCATAAAATGCTATTCCTGTAATTAGTCTTTTCTTTTTAATCAATAAACAACTCATCAATAAAAGGACCACTTTTACCTGTTGTCTCTATTCTAATATTATTTGCACCTGCTTTAAGTCTTAATATGGCAGGCACAAATTTCCATTCTTTTTCCCAACCTCCAGTTGGTTTAAATTCTAAAGTCCTAACAAATTCATCATTCAAATACAATTTCATAGGATGCAATTGATTTTTGTTGTTATGCATGTATCTAAAACGCATGCTATAATCGCCTTCTTCACCATCATTTTCTTGGTAGAATTCTACAGACCCTTCTTTTCCATCAAAACGCACAAAACCAGTGCCTTTGTAACGCCGTGCGTCTGTACTTGTTTTTGCACCGCCTTCAAGTATACCTTCTTCAGCAGAAATGTTTACACCTCTGCCAATCCACATGTCTTTAGAATGCGCATCGCCCCAAAACAAACCTTCGTTTTTGCCAAAAGTCTCGTTCATTCTTAAAACAATTTTTCCGTTTTGTTTAACAATGGCTCTTACAGTAGTAGTATTAGCAATTTCAAAAGCAGTTTTATAAAGCGTCCCCTTTGTTTCTGGATTATCACCATTTGTTGTATAATAAATTTCTAAGGTTGAAGGTAGGATATTTCCAAAAACAGTAATTTCTTTGACATCAACTGTTATTGTATTAGAGATATATAATGCTTTATCTCCTAAAATGGATGCCGTTATAATTGATGCTTTTTTAGCATTGGGTTGTGCTCTTAAAAACAATCTAGTTTTGCCAAAAAACAAGGCTCTAAAATCCGATTTTGTTCTACTTATAGAATCTATAGGATTCCCGTTTTCCATAGAAATGGTTTTTACGTCACCTTGAATATTGTAATACACTTTGTTTTCTCCGTACGGATATAAATTGTGGTTATCGTCTAAACTTTCAGAAGAAATAATATAACTTGTTGTAAAACTTTCTTCTGCTTCAAGTTTCTGAACGCTTGTTTTTAATTGTGATGGTTGTGAACTTGTGCTAAAAGATGTTCTATCAATTTCTTTACCACCAACATAAGCAATAGCTTCTAATTTTCCTTCTTGATAAGGTACCATCCATTCGCATTGCATTTCGTTCCATACAGTTCCTGGCTTATCTTTCCCTAACGAATTTCCGTTTAAGAATAATTCCACCTCATCTGCATTAGAATAGACCCAAACTGGAATTACAGTTCCCTTTTTCATACGGGGATGCGTCCAGTGTGGTAACATATGTAACATTGGTTTTGTAGTCCATTGACTTTTATAGAAATAAAATAAATCCTTTTTAAAACCTGCAACGTCTAATGCACCACCCATAAATAAGTTGAAAGGCAAACCGCCATGCACCAAGCCAGCTTCTCCATAATAATCGAAACCTGTCCATCTAAAATTTCCACTATGCCAAGGGTTATCTCTAACCACTTCCCAATATTTTCTTGCAGAAACTCTTACTGTTGCATTGTCGTAAGACGAATTGAAACTTTGTTTTCTGTTTCTCCAGTTTTTGGGGTTGATGCCCTCATAAAAAAAGATTTCTTTTTCGGTTAAATTTGGTAATTCGTAAGTTCCTGGAAGCTCATTATCTCTCCACCAAGTTTGCGTTCGGTAATAGCCTCTGGTTTGCCAAGTATGTGGTGCTTCTGTAGAAATGAATGGTTTTTCTAATCCTTTTTGAATTTTACTAACTATAAAAGATTTGGTTTCAGAACCTCCATTAACTCCTTGAATATCCATATCTTCTGGATTTCCTGCTCCTGAGGTAAACAACCGTGTAGGGTCTAAACTTTTTCCAAACTTCACCATTTCTGGTGCAATGTCACTATGCGTTTCATTCCCTAAACTCCATACGAAAATACTGGCGTGATTTCTATCTCTGGTAATCCATTCTTTTATATCACGTTTCCACCATTCATCAAAAGCTTGTTTCCCATAATCTTGTGGTGCCTTTTTATGCCAACCATCAAAAATCTCGTCCATGACTAACAAGCCAATTTCGTCACAAATATCATAAAACATTGGCGGTGTTGGGTTATGAGACGGACGAATGGCATTGATCCCCATATCTTTTAAACTTTGTAGTTTCCAGCGTAATAAAGGTTTTGTCCAAGCGCCTCCTACAGGTCCTCCTTCCCAATGTTCGCAAACACCTTTTAGTTTTACGTTTTCTCCATTAAGCCAAAAACCTGTTTCAGTTTCCCATTTTACCGTTTTAAATCCGAATGTAGTTTCAACCTCATCAATCACTTTTTTGCCCTTTAAAATTTGCGTTACTGCTTTGTACAAAACAGGACTTTCTGGACTCCACAATTGCGGGTTTTTAATTTCAAACTGAAATGTAGGCATTGAATTCTCTAGTTTTTCACAAATTTTCGTCAACTCTTTTCCTTCTGGAGAAAACAATTTTACTTCATATTTTAATTTGTTTGTTTTTCCATTAATAACTGCATCAACAACAACTGTTGCCATATTTTTAGTAATAGTAGGAGTTTTTATAAAAATACTATTAGGCTGAATATGGGTTCTATTTACCTCAACTAACTTAACAGGTGCATAAATTCCACAAGGATGATACCAGCGCGCAGAAGGCTCTAAAGTATTATCTACTCTAACTGCAATAGTATTTTTTCCTTCCTGTAAATATTTAGAAATATCATATCTAAAACTAATGTATCCATAAGGTCTTTTTGCAATATATTTTCCGTTTATCCAAACTTCGCTATTCATATACACACCGTCAAAATTGATATAGGTTATTTTTGACAAGCTTTCTTTTTTAATGTTGAAATATTTTCTGTACCAACCAATACCACCATCGTGGTAGCCACCGCCTTGACCTTGATCCCCCCCTTTACGAACACCTTTTTCAAAAGACCAATCGTGAGGAATATTTAGCGATTGCCAACTTACATCATCAAACTTTTCCTTTGAAAAATTGGTATGGTCTTCTAAACTAAAGTTCCAGTTATTGTTGAAGTTGATTTCTTTTCGTTGAGAAGAACAAACTAAAGTCGTCACTAAAGAAAAAAACAAGATTACACTTTTTAAATATTTTTGGTGTTTTTGAATCATTTTTAAATTTTACATTATCTTTTTCTTGGCTGGTCGTTTTGTAAAAAAGGGGTGTCCCTAGGGAACTGCTTACCTAAAAGTTTTTTCATTTTCATTTCTACCTTCTTGTAGTTGTCATTTCCTGATAAATTTGTGAAAGAAAGTAAACTGTTTTTATGTGCATATAACTCAGCTTCTAATATTTCATTTGTTGCTGCATTTCTCCATTCTGTATATCTCCAATTACCATCTGTAGTTGTACAACCCATTATTTTTATACCTCTGGCATAAACACTATAAGCAGCTTCATCCCATTTTTTATTTGGATTATTAATTACAGGCATCAAACTTTTACCATCAGATTCTGGACCTTCTAAATCACAATAATCAACTAGTGTAGAAAAAATATCTACATTTTCTACCAAAGCATCAGATGTTTTATTGGTAACTCTTTTTTTATAACTGGTTTCTCTGCTAACAATCAAAGGTACTCTAACATCAATTTCCATATTTGATTGTTTACACCAAGATGCGTATTCGCCAATTTTGTAGCCATGATCACTCATAAAAATAATCATTGTATTTTTTCTTAAATCTAGCGCCTCTAAAGTTTGCATAACCTTACCTACTTGCGCATCTATATAGCTAATTGAAGCATGATATCCGTGAATCAATTGGCGTGTTAAATCGTCGTCTAAATCGCCCTTTTCAGGTATCCCATGATACCCTTTCAATTCTCCCCAAGGACTTAAAGCCAATCTATAAACTCCTTCTGGTTTATTTCTTGATGGAATTTTAAATGCATTTTTATCATATAAATTCCAATATTTTTTAGGGGCATTAAATGGTAAATGCGGTTTGCTTAAACCCACAAACATTAGAAAGTTATCATTTTTAATTTTATGCAAAGTTTCTATTGCATTTTTTGCAACTCTACCATCTTTATAGGCTTCATCATCCACATCTGCACTTTCAAAAGCAGGTCCTTTTAACGGTTTAACGCCCTCGGATTTTAGGCGGTTCATTAATGCCCTATTTTCTGGTTTTACATAGCTGTTCAATTCTTTTGCAAAGTAAGTTGTCCATTGGTTTTTGTCATCTGTACCATGATGATATACTTTACCAATACTTACTGTTTTGTAGCCATTTTCTTTGAATAATTGCGGCATAGAAACAACCTCTTTATGTACTTTACGCAGTGGC
>Ga0209771_1001621_pt1 | contig 14297 bp, 16 predicted proteins | sample SaaInl59LU_5_DNA_FD_184639 | JGI IMG/M metagenome (GOLD analysis project Ga0209771, IMG submission 184639) | Marine microbial communities from expanding oxygen minimum zones in the Saanich Inlet - ESP_59LU_5_DNA (SPAdes) (version 2) | ecosystem: Environmental > Aquatic > Marine > Intertidal zone...
ACTGGATTATGATAACTCATCTACATCTGTATTACCCATTACATCTTCTGCCAATTCTGCAAAATCTACAGCAGCATCATCTATAGCTTTCTCGTAATTATCTTTATCCCAAATTTCTATGATATTCACAGCAGAAGACAACACCACTTGCTTTTTAATCGAGGCAAATTCGCATAAATCTTTTGGTATCAAAATCCTTCCAGCAGAATCAAAATCTACTGTTTTTACACCTGCAGTAAACCTTCTAATAAAATCATTATTCTTTTTAACAAACCTATTTAGCTTGTTTATTTTCTGCATCATCAAAGTCCATTCCTGCATTGTATACAACTCTAAACAAGGCTGAAAAACAGCTCTCTTTATCACAAATCCTTGAGAAACAACTGGCTGCAACTGCTTTTTTAAAGCAGTAGAAAACATAACTCTACCCTTAGTATCTGCTTTACATTCGTATGTACCAATTAAATTTATCACTCTCTTACTAATGAAATATTGTTGATTTCAAAAATATATAAATTTTACCACTTTTTACCACTTTTTACCACATTGTTAATAAATATTTATTATTTTATCTAAGTAGCATTAAAAAATCGCTTAAAAATTGAATGCGAGACATTTATGAAAAAATTATATATTTTATAAAAAAGAACTACATTTGCGGATAAGTAAAACGAATTGAATAATGACTGATAAGTTAAAATCTGAAGGGAAATTTACATATGTAGAGGAAGGAGAAGGGCCTGCAATTATTGTTTTACATGGTTTAATGGGCACTTTAAGTAATTTTAAAGAAACTTTTTTTCATTTTTCTGAAAATGGATATAAGGTTTTAATACCTGAATTACCATTATACTCTTTACCGCTGTTAAAAACCAATGTTAAAAATTTAGCGATATTTTTAAAAGAATTTATGGAACATAAAAACATTGATTCTGCTATTTTGCTTGGAAATTCTTTAGGTGGGCATATTGCTTTATATTTTACAAAACATTATCAACAAAAAGTAAAAGCACTTGTTTTAACAGGCAGCTCTGGTTTGTATGAAAAAGCAATGGGAGATAGTTTTCCAAAAAGAGGAAATTATGAGTATATAGAACAAAAAACTAAAAGCGTTTTTTACGATCCTGAAATTGGAACCAAAGAAATGGTAGATGACGTTTTTAAAATTGTAAACGATAGAAATTCTGTTATACGAACTCTGGCAATAGCCAAAAGTGCTATTAGACACAATATGGCTAAAGATTTACCCGAAATGAAAATACCAACCTGTATTATTTGGGGAAAACAAGACAATGTTACACCACCTGAAGTTGCAGATGATTTTCATAAGCTTTTACCTAATTCTGATTTGTTTTGGATTGACAAATGTGGGCACGCAGCAATGATGGAAAAACCAGAAGAATTTAACACAATTCTACATAAGTGGTTTACAGATAGAAATATTTAGGGCATGAAAATAAAGTCTGCAGAATTTGTAATGAGCAACAGCAATGTTATAAATGCTCCTAAAGATAGAATACCAGAATACGCTTTTATAGGACGTTCTAATGTAGGTAAATCATCATTAATTAATATGCTGATGGAGCGTAAAGATTTGGCTAAAATTTCTGGAAAACCTGGTAAAACACAGTTAATCAATCACTTTAAAATAAACGATTCTTGGTTTTTAGTAGATTTACCTGGTTATGGTTATGCCCAAGTTTCTAAAAAAAAAAGAGTTATTTTTCAATACTTTATAGAAAATTATTTTAAAGAAAGAGAACAATTAGTTTGCACCTTTGTGTTGATAGATTCCAGACACGACCCACAAAAAATAGACTTAGATTTTATGCAGTTTTTGGGTGAAAACCAAATTCCTTTTTGCATTGTTTTTACAAAAGCAGACAAATTAAGTAGCTCTAAATTAAACAAACAAATTACGTCTTACAAAAAGAAATTACTGAATTATTGGGAGGCTTTACCAACATCATTTATAACCTCATCTTCTACTGGGTTTGGTAGAAAAGAGTTTTTAGACTTTATTGATGGCGTTAACCAAGACGTTGCCAAAGATTTTAAATAAAAACCTTTTACCCACTTAAGGTAACACTTAAAAATGCACACTACAAAAAACAACTTACAGGTTTTATTTGAAGACAATCATATATTAATTGTAAATAAAAGAGCTGGTGATATTACACAAGGTGATAAAACTGGAGACAAACCTTTAAATGACGTTGTAAAAGAATACATTAAAGACAAATACAACAAACCTGGTAATGTTTTTATTGGCACTGTACATAGATTGGACAGGCCTACTTCTGGTGTTGTAATTTTTGCTAGAACCTCTAAGGCTTTAGAGAGATTGAATAAAATGTTGCGAGAAAAAAGCATCCAAAAAACCTATTGGGCACTGGTTAAAAATAAGCCAAAAAAGACAAAAGATACGTTAATAAACTTCCTTAAAAAAGACTCCAAAAAAAATAAATCTTTTGTTTACAAAAAAGAAATTGATGGTAGTAAAAAAGCTATTTTACACTATTCAGTTTTAAAAAATCTAGATAATTACACCCTGTTAGAAATAGATTTAGAAACTGGCAGACATCATCAAATTAGAACACAATTAGCAAACATTGGTTGCCCAATAAAAGGCGATTTAAAATATGGTTTTGCAAGATCTAATAAAGATGGTAGCATTTCTTTACATGCCAGAAAAATTGAATTTGTACACCCTGTTTCTAAAGAATACATTAAAATTACTGCACCTACACCCATAGATGTTGTTTGGAGTGCTTGTGAGAAAAATTAAATTTTAGGCTTTAAAACTAAAACTCGCACGTTTTTCTCAATTTCTTTTTGATTCATTTGCATTTTTTCAAACTTGCCTTCTAAATATTTTTGTTTTTGATCTTTATAATACCTACTAAATAATCGACCAGACTGTCCTGTTGGTAAAATTGACAAACTATTTTCTACATCAGAAAAATCTATAATTCTTCTTGTAGAAGGGCCTGCTGTAACTTTGTAAACCCCTGTGCTATCTAGTTTAAATATCTGATTGTTAATCACCTCATTACCACCAATAGTTTTAAATGGCCCTACATTAAATATTTTACGTAAAACACCACCAGCTTTACCTATAGCGTGTTCATGCTCTACAGAAATTACCTTATCCCAAGTCCAAAGTTCTACATTTGTTCCTAGTTGATTTTCTAAAAAAAGAAACGCTTTTTTAAAAGATTTGTTTATAATTTCTTCTTTTGACTCCACCTTATTTTTAGTGGTAATATCATCCCACCAAACAGAATTATCTCTAGTAATTTGAGTTGTTAAAACCTGATCTTGTAACTGAGAGTTGATAAACAAATTAAAACTTTTTCCTATTTCATCTTTATAAGTAGCCACTAAAAACTCATATAAAAAGCGATTATAAATTGTTGGTCCAATTGCATCTTTTAAATAAACGCCTTTCCAATTTTTTAAAATTTCAAAAGCTTTTTTCTCTGATGGATTTAGCCCAGGATAATCAACACTTTTTAGCAATTTGTTTGCAATTTCTGGCACTACCGAAGATGTTACATCATAAGTCATTTTAACAACATCCTCTTTTGTAAAATCATTTTTAGCTTCTAATAGCTCTACAATTCTTTTAGACCTATCTTCTGGTTGATAGTATCCAGGATATAATTTTCCTCTTACAGAATCTGGTTGATGATTCGCGGAATACACATAATTAGAGCTTGGGTTAATGGCTTTCGGATTTTCTTCAAAAGGCAAAATTTCTAAGATTTCATCTTCACCAGAAGCGCCATCTAAATACAGTTTTGATGATACACCTTCTCTTAATTGATACAATTTAGCAGAAGCAAACCAAGCAATGTTATTGTTTGCATCTCCATACATTACATTTAAACCAGGTGCATGTATTTTTTCTACAGCATTTTTAAATTCATTAAAAGATTTTGCATGACTCATCCCAAAAGCAACATCTAGGGTTTTGTTTTCCATTTGGGTAAAAATCCAATTCATGGCTATGGGTCTATTATCATTAATATGATTTACCAAACCATTCATTATAGGTCCATGTTTGCTAACCTTTACAACAAAAGTAGTATCTGGTTCGTCTTTGATTTTAATAGTTTTCTCAATCAAATCGTATTTTAAAAACCCATTTTTTGTTTTATATTCTAAATTATTATTCGGATTATTTTCTTCTACATAAAAATTTAAATCGTCATTAGCCAACATTGTTAAACCATAAGCATAATCTTTGTTATGCCCTAAAAGCGGAAAAGGCATTAAGGCAATATTGAATCCGTAAATTTCAAAATCGGGTGTTTTTATGTGATTTTGATACCAAACTGAAGGTTGAGAATATCCAATATGAGGATCGTTTGCAAAAATAACTTTTCCGTTTTTTGTTTTTTCTGCACCAAGTACCCAAGAGTTACTTCCTATAAAAGTAGATACAGGTAAAGCATCCATAATATTACTAACTTCTTGAGATAAATTAGATTTTAACGGATTTACTTCTTTTTTATTAATGGTTAAGTTTTTACTGTAAGAATTCATCAACTCATTAATGTAAGCTTCTCCTAAATTCTCTTTAATATCTGTTAATAAAGGATCTGTTTTATGGGCAACAGCAAAACTAAATGCCATATAACCAAATACGTTATATACGTCTTTAATGGTATATTTTTCTACTTCTACATCCACCAAACTAAATTCTAAAGGTATTTGTCCTTCTTCTATATACTGGTTAATTCCGTCTAAATACTTCTGAGTTAAAATGTACGCGTCAGTATTTTTATAAAGTTTTTCTATCGTTTTTGCGGCAGCCTCTTCAATTCCTAATCCACTAAAAAACAAATCTGTTTTTAATAATTTTTTTCCAAATATTTCCGACAATCTACCAGGAGCAATTCTTCTAATTAATTCCATTTGCCACAACCTATCTTGTGCGTGTACATATCCTAAAGCCACATAAGCATCTTCTTGGGTTTTAGCATTAATGTGTGGCACACCTACATCATCAAAACGAATAGTAACCTCACTTTTAATATGTTTTAATTCAATTTCACCAGAATAATTTGGTTGTAAAGCGCTTGAAAGATACCAAACTACTATAAATAAAACAGTTAAAATTAATAAAAGCGCTATCAGAATTTTTTTTACTATTTTCATGGAAATGTGTTTGATATTTTCAAAGATAATAGATTTATATTGTATTTTTGATGTATTCACAAAACGACTACTTTATGAAAAAAATTCAAATGGTAGACCTACAAGGTCAATATGCAAAAATTAAAGAAGATGTAAACAATTCTATAGAACAAGTTTTAAACACATCTGCATACATAAACGGACCTTTAGTACACGAATTTCAAAAAGATTTAGAAAAATATTTAGATGTAAAACATGTAATACCTTGTGCAAATGGTACAGATGCATTACAAATTGCAATGATGGGTTTAGGTTTAGAACAAGGTGACGAAGTAATTACTGCAGATTTTACATTTGCAGCTACTGTAGAAGTAATTGCATTATTAAAATTAACACCCGTTTTAGTAGATGTAGATGCTAAGACTTTTAATATTGATATTGATGCATTAAAAAAAGCAATTACACCTAAAACAAAAGCTATTGTTCCTGTACATTTATTTGGTCAAGTTGCCAATATGGATGCCATTATGGAAATTGCCAAAGAACATAATTTATACGTTATAGAAGACAATGCTCAAGCAATTGGGGCAAATTATACTTTTAAAAATGGTAAAAAACAAAAAGCAGGTACTATTGGTAATGTAGGTACAACTTCGTTTTTTCCGTCTAAAAACTTAGGTTGTTACGGTGATGGAGGTGCCATTTTTACCAATGATGATAAATTAGCTCATACTATTAGAGGTATTGTAAATCATGGAATGTACACCAGATATTATCATGATGTAGTTGGCGTAAACTCTAGATTAGACTCTATACAAGCTGGAGTTTTAAAAGCAAAGTTACCTAACTTAAATGAGTATTGTAATGCTAGAAGAAATGCTGCTCGCTTTTATAATAACGCTTTTGCACAAAATTCAAATATCATAACACCAACGGCAAAGTCGAATGCAACAAACCATTGTAATCAAATTTGTGATGTTTGTGATTGTCATGTATTCCATCAATATACCTTACAAATTACCAATGGTAAAAGAGATGCTTTGCATAAACATTTATTAGACAAAGGCATTCCAAACGCTATTTATTACCCTGTAGCATTACACGCACAAAAAGCATATACAGACAAACGTTATAACGAAAGTGATTTTCCAGTTACAAATCAATTAATAGAAACGGTAATTTCTTTACCAATGCATACAGAGTTAGAGAATGAACAATTGGAATTCATTACAAAAACCATCATTAATTTTGTAGGTTAGACAATGATAAAAAAACTTGATTTTTAGCAAAAAAAAAGGAGTTTTAGTAATATTTTTAGTGTTTTTTAATGATTTTTTAGTGTTTTTTGCTAAAAACTCACTTTTTTGAAATTTTTATTTTTAAGAAAAACAACTATCTATTAACATATTTACAAAAATAAACGGTGCTTTTTTTCATATCTGTATTTTTTATATGATTTTCAATATTTTACGTCGTATTTATTGACATTACTTATCATTACAAGTAATTTTGTTATTCGTATTATTAATGATAAATGAACGCAATGAAATTGATTAAAATTAAAAGAAAGACCAGGTTAGAATAACGTCACACAATTAAAATGGGTACTTTAAATACTAAAGTAACCTATATAAAAATGACGCTTTTTAACCTTATCAATCTAAAAACATTACACAAATACAGAGAAACTTATTATGGTGAAATAAAAGATTGTGAAGATTGCGTTTTAGCAAAATAAATTTAAAAAATTGAATATATAATTTACTCAAAACTTGCTCCACTAGCAGCAACACTTCTATCAATTTTACGCATTAAACCTTGTAAAACTTTTCCTGGCCCAACTTCTATAAACTCAGTTCCACCATCAGCAATCATTGCTTGAACACATTGAGTCCATTTTACAGGAGCTGTTAATTGCGCAATTAAATTTTCTTTAATCTCATTAGGATTTGTAACCGCTTTTGCTACAACATTTTGATACACAACACAAGTTGGCTCACCAAAATCGGTTGCTTCTATAGCTGCTGCTAATTCTTCTCTTGCAGGCTCCATCATTGGAGAATGAAATGCACCTCCAACAGGTAATAACAAAGCTCTTCTAGCTCCTTTTTCTGTCAATACCTCACACGCTTTTTCTACAGCTTTTATTTCTCCAGAAATTACCAATTGTCCTGGGCAATTGTAATTTGCAGCCACTACTACTCCATCAATTTCAGCACAAGTTTCTTCAACAACATTGTCATCCAATCCTAAAACTGCTGCCATAGTAGACTCTTGCATTTCACAAGCTTTCTGCATTGCTAAAGCTCTTTTAGAAACCAATTGTAAACCGTCTTCAAAAGTTAATACTCCATTTGCAACCAAAGCAGATAATTCTCCTAAAGAATGCCCTGCAACCATTTCTGGCTGAAAAGCATCACCTAATACTTTTGCTAAAATCACGGAATGCAAAAAAATAGCAGGTTGTGTAACCTTAGTCTCTTTTAACTGCTCTGCAGTTCCTTCAAACATAATGTCTGTGATTTTAAACCCTAAAATATCATTTGCTTTTTCAAAGTATTCTTTCGCTAATGGTGACTTTTCGTATAAATCCAATCCCATTCCTGTAAATTGCGCTCCTTGACCTGGAAAAATATATGCTTTCATAATAATATGTAATCGTTAAGTTGTTAAACTGTTTAATAGCGACAAAAATAATCATTTTTATTAGAAGCTGATTCCTGCTTTTAGTTATATATTTTCCAACAAACTTCTAACTTCTAACAAAATTCGTAACTTCGTTTTATGACATATAAAGACAAACTACTTGCAAATAGAATTTACCTAATTCTTGCTGCTCTTTTTATAGCCTCTTTAGTAACCTCTAACTTAATATTCCAAAAATTCTTTTATTGGTATCCTTTTGATATTCAAGTTTTCGATACAAAACTTTTTGAAGTTTCTGTAGGACTTTTACCTTATCCAATTACGTTTTTAATTACCGATATTTTATCAGATATTTATGGAAAACGAAAAGCAAATGAGGTGGTTATTGCAGGAATTTTTGCTTCCTTTTTCTCGCTAATCATTATCTATGTTTCTAAAGAAGTACCAGCTACATCTTGGTCTCCTGTAAATGACAGTATTTTTGTCAATGTGTTTGGTGCAGCCCCTTTAGCAGTTTTCGCTTCGATGATGGCGTATTTGTTTGCCCAATTTATAGATATTAGAATTTATCATTTTTGGAAACAATTAACGAAAGGAAAACACTTGTGGTTGCGTAATAATTTCTCAACCTTTTCTTCTCAAATCATTGACACTCTAACCGTTTTAGTCTTATTATATTCATTGGGTATTATCGATTGGAAAAACTTTTTAGGCCTTTTACTAAGTGGTGTTATTTTTAAAATACTAATTGCAGCTTTAGACACCCCAATTTTATATTTGGTTGTTTATCCTTTTCGAAAAAGATTCAACTTAGCAATCAATGAAGAAATTGATGATAAATTTTTCATTGTAAAGGTTCTATATGTAAATAAAATGAGTGTGTAAAATTTAGAGAAGTTTTTGTAATTATTAAAAAAATATTGCGTCTAAACCCTCAGAAATACGATTAAAGATGAAAAAAATAAGTTTACTTTTTGTGATACTTTTTGTATACCTACAAAACAATGCACAAACATCAATTTTTAACAACTTACTACAAGCTCATGTTTCTGATGACGGAATTGTAGATTATAAATCTTTTAAAGCAGATCAATCAAAATTAGACACTTACCTCTCTTATTTAGAAAAAACAACACCTAAAATTTCTTGGTCAGCTAATAAACAAAAAGCATTTTGGATTAATGCTTATAACGCTTATACGATAAAATTAATCTTAGAAAACTATCCACTAAAAAGTATTTTAGACATTAAAAAGGATGGCAAAACAGCCTGGAAAATTCCTTATGCAAAAGTAGGTAGCAGAATCTATACTTTAGACTATATTGAACATGAAATTCTACGTAAAAAATTATTCGATCCAAAAATTCATGTGGGCGTTAATTGCGCCTCCGTTTCTTGTCCTAAATTAGGAAATATCGCTTTTACAGAAAATAATGTAGAAACTGAATTAACAAAATTGATGAAGGCTTTTATCAATGACTCATCTAGAAACAAAATAGATAAAAAGAAAATTCAAATTTCAGAAATATTTAATTGGTTTAAAAGTGATTTTACCAAAAACAGTTCTGTAATAGAATACTTAAATACATATTCAAATACAGAAATTAAGTCTAACGCAAAAATTAGTTATAAAAAATACGACTGGTCTTTAAACGGTAACTAAACAACTCTTTTTAACAAAAATTTTTAAAAACAAATTGTATCTTTCAACTTTAAAATTAAAATCAATTTATGTCAAAATCATATTATGACGCAACCGATTTAAGAAAGTTCGGTAAAATAACTGAATGGAGTGAAGAACTTGGAAACAAATTCTTTGATTATTATGGAAAAGTCTTTGAAGAAGGCGCATTAACCGCTCGTGAAAAAAGTCTAATTGCCTTAGCTGTGGCCCATACAGAACAATGCCCTTATTGTATTGATGCTTATACAAAAGACACGTTACAAAGAGGCGTTACTAAAGAACAAATGATGGAAGCCATTCATGTTGGTGCTGCTATAAAAAGCGGTGCAACTTTAGTACATGGTGTTCAAATGATGAATAAGGTAAATAAACTTGATGGATAACTAATTATGAATTTTAAAGTACGATTTATGAGTTAAAATACTCTTTTCGTAATTCATAATTCTACATTCGTAATTAAATGAAAAAATCATTAAAAGCAAGAAATAACGACATCGCAAATACTTCTCGTCAACTAGAAATTCTGTCAAAAGGTATTTTTGCAGATGGAGAATTACCCACATTTGCAGCTAAAATTGCAACAACCAATCAATTTCCACTTCGTCCTAAAAAGTTAGAGGTTTTACAAATAAATTTGGGCTATATGTGTAATCAGGTTTGTGAGCATTGTCATGTAGATGCAGGCCCAGATCGTAAAGAAATCATGACTATAGAAACCATGCAGCAATGTTTGGAGGTCATCAAAAAAACAAAAGCTCATACCTTAGATTTAACTGGTGGTGCGCCAGAAATGAACCCAAATTTCAAATGGTTTGTAGAAGAAGCATCAAAAGCAGGAATTAAAGATTTTATTGTGCGTTCTAATTTAACCATTATTAGAGCTAACAAAAAATATTACGATTTACCCCAATTCTTTAAAAAATACAACATTCATGTTGTTTCTTCTATGCCACACTGGACACGAGGAAAAACCGACAAACAGCGTGGTGAGGGTGTTTTCGATAAATCGATTAAAGCTTTACGAGAATTGAATGCTGTAGGGTATGGAATAGAAGGTTCTGGTTTAAAATTAGATTTAGTCTATAATCCTTCAGGAGCATTTTTACCTGGAGATCAAATGGGCTTAGAGCGTGATTTTAAAAAGACCTTAAAGGAAGATTTTAATATCGATTTTCATAATTTATTTGCCATTACCAATTTACCAATCAGTAGATTTTTAGATTATCTCATTGCATCAGAAAATTACGAAGATTACATGTATGCTTTGGTTGATGCTTACAATCCTGCAGCTTTAGAAAATGTAATGTGTACCAATACCATTTCTGTAAGTTGGGATGGTTGGTTGTATGATTGCGATTTTAATCAGATGCTAAATTTAAAAGTAGCTAGTAAAGTAAAACATATTGCCAATTACAACGAAGAATTGCTACAAAATAGAAATATCATTATCAACCAACATTGTTATGGTTGTACAGCTGGCGCAGGTAGTAGCTGTCAAGGAACTGTTGCGTAAAGCCTCATTTTCTTCGAGATATTTCCAGAAAAAAGAAGAAATTCAGCAAGTTTGAAAAAATAAATTGCAATTGACTATAGTCAATTGTAAAAAATAAAAATTTAAAATGAGTTATTTAGAAACCACCAAAGACGTTTATAAAGAAGCAGCCTTAACACCAGATGTTGGTTTATGCTGTACCACCAATCCTATTTGGGAATTACCAGGATTAAAAATTCCTAGAATTATGCAAGAAATGAATTACGGTTGTGGTTCTACTGTGCATGCAAGAGATTTAACCAACAATCCAAAAATGTTATATGTGGGTGTTGGTGGTGGAATGGAGCTATTGCAATTTGCCTACTTCAACAGAAATAAAGGGGGTGTTATTGGTTTAGATGTGGTGGATGAAATGCTAGAAGCGTCTCGTAAAAACTTTAAAATCGCAGAAAAACAAAACAATTGGTTTAAAAGCAACTTTGTAGATTTACGCAAAGGAGATGCCATGAATTTACCAGTAGAAGACAATTCTATTGATGTTGCTGCTCAAAACTGTTTGTTCAATATTTTTAAATCTGATGATTTACAAAAAGCCATTGCAGAAATGTACAGAGTGCTAAAGCCTCATGGTAAATTGGTAATGAGCGATCCTACTTGCGAACAGGAAATGAATGATAAATTAAGAAATGACGAACGCTTGCGTGCTTTATGTTTAAGTGGTAGTTTATCCATTGCAGATTATATAAAAGCTCTAACCGATGCTGGTTTTGGCACCATTGAAATTAGAGCAAGAAAACCATACCGTATTTTAGATCCAAAGAATTATCCAACTAACGAATTGATTTATATAGAATCAATAGAAGTGGCTGCTATAAAAGATCCAATGCCTGTTGATGGCCCCTGTATTTTTACAGGTAAAGTAGCCATTTATTTTGGTAATGAAGATTATTTTGATGATAATGCAGGTCATGTGTTATTAAAAAATCAACCCTTAGCCATTTGCGATAAAACTGCAGGAGCTTTAGCTGCTTTAGGTAGAGATGATATTTTTATTTCAGAAAGTACCTATCATTATGATGGTGGTGGATGTTGCTAATTGAAAAACACAAACTTTATGACATTTCGAGCGCAGTCGAGAAATCTTTTACTGATTTTTAACAGAAACCCAGAATTGGGCAAAGCAAAAACACGTTTGGCAAAAACCGTAGGTGATAAAACTGCTCTAGATATCTATAAATTTTTATTAGAAAAAACTAAAAAGATTGTTGTTGAAGTAAAAAGTGTAGACAAAGCCGTGTACTATTCAGTAAAAATTAGAGAAAACGATATTTGGGATGCCAATACCTTTCAAAAACACCAACAATTTGGGGAGGATTTAGGAACACGAATGCAAAATGCCTTTCAAAACGGATTTAATGCAGGTTACCAAAAAGTACTGATTATTGGAAGTGATTTGTATGATTTAACATCAGAAATTATAGAAAATGCTTTTGAAAAGTTAGATAAAAACGATGTTGTAATTGGACCTGCAAAAGATGGAGGCTATTATTTATTAGGCATGAATTCGCTTCAAGAAAATATTTTTAAAAACAAAAAATGGGGCACAGAAACTGTTAGAAAAGATACGTTAGCAGATTTAAATGATAAAAAAGTATTTTTGTTAAAAGAATTAAATGATGTAGATGTATTTGAAGATATAGAACATCACCCTGCATTTCAAACCTTTTTAAAGTAATGATAAATAAACAACAACTGCAAGAAACCACTCAATTTTTAAAAACAAACGGAATTACCAACCCAGAAATAGGCATTGTTTTAGGTACAGGTTTAGGGAAGTTAGTGGATGAAATAGCTATTGAAAAAGAAATTTTATATGCAGATATCCCTCATTTTCCACAAGCAACTGTTGAATTTCATTCAGGTAAATTAATTTACGGTGAATTGTCTGGCAAAAAAGTAGTGGTAATGTCGGGTCGTTTTCATTTATACGAGGGCTATAATGCTTGGAAGGTAACTTACGGAATTAGAACAATGCATGGTTTAGGAATCCAAAATTTACTAATCTCTAACGCTGCTGGTGCCATCAATTTAGATTATAAAAAAGGCGATATCATGTTGATTGAAGATCATATTAATTTACAAGGAGCATCACCTTTAGCATTTAAAGAGGCCAAAGATTTTGGAAATATTTTTGCAGATATGTTAGCGCCTTATTCTGAGAAGATCAATTCAAAAATGATAGAGGTAGCAAAACAAAACAACATTCAGTTACATTTAGGAGTTTATGCAAGTGTATTAGGACCGCAATTAGAAACTAGAGCAGAATACAGAATGCTGCAAATTTTAGAAACCGATGCTGTAGGCATGAGCACTGTACCCGAAGTTATTGTTGCCAAACAACTCAATTTGCCTTGTGCCGCAATTTCTGTATTAACAGATGAGTGCGATCCAAAAAATTTACAACCTGTAGATATTGCAGAAATTATTGCCATTGCTGGTGAAGCAGAACCTAAAATGATTACCTTGTTTAAGGGAGTTATCGAAATACTATAAAGCTATGCAAGACCCTTCAGGTTTCGAAAACCTGAAGGGTCTTAAAACTAAAAAAAATGCAAATAGAAAAAGTACAACCAGACAATTATTACCATATTTATAATAGAGGTAATAATGGTGGTGCTATTTTTTTTTAGGAAGAAAAATACAGCTACTTCTTAAAATTAGTAAAAAGATATCTCTTACCAATTTCAGCTATTTACGCATACTGTCTTCTTAAAAATCACTTTCATATTGTTTTAAAAATTCATCATAATTGTGAAACCCCTTCTCAGCATTTTTCAAATTTATTTAACGCATATACCAAAGCTATAAATAAAAAATATGGAAGAACAGGAAGTTTATTTGAAAAGCCTTTTAAAAGGATCAAAATTACAGATGAAAACTATTTAAAAACGCTTATTCTCTATATTCACCTTAACCCAGAACATCATCAAATTTCTAATGATTTTAGAAATTATAAGCATTCTTCATACTCCTTAATCATTGATCAAAAAAAGACAAACATTAAAAAGGATGAAGTATTATTGTTATTTGATGGAGTTCAAAATTTTATAGAAACTCATTTAAATAGAAAAACACTTATTAATAAGAGAAACAAAGCCTTATTTTTAGAGTAAATACATAAAAAACCCTTCAGGTTTTCAAAACCTAAAGGGTCTAGATTACATATTATATCAACAACCATTTTAAATCCGTTATTCAACAAAAAAAAGGCGCCAATTCTATGTAAAAAAAGCAATACGTTTTTTTTGAAAGCTTTTTATAAAATTCTTA
>Ga0209771_1001626_pt1 | contig 14282 bp, 11 predicted proteins | sample SaaInl59LU_5_DNA_FD_184639 | JGI IMG/M metagenome (GOLD analysis project Ga0209771, IMG submission 184639) | Marine microbial communities from expanding oxygen minimum zones in the Saanich Inlet - ESP_59LU_5_DNA (SPAdes) (version 2) | ecosystem: Environmental > Aquatic > Marine > Intertidal zone...
CAATTAAAAAAGATTTAATTAAAGATTCAAGAATTTAAAAAAATGAAAATGGGCTTTTAGAATAAGCTCTAAAAAGTTTTTTTTCTTGCTTCTTTTCTCTCATTTCAATAAAAGATAAAGATGAGTAAAAAAATAGAATCAGTAAACTACGGTTTAGAAAAAATATTTGAAGGAGCACAAGATTTCCTTCCATTGTTAGGTACAGATTACGTTGAGTTTTACGTGGGTAATGCAAAGCAAGCTGCACATTTTTATAAAACTGCATTTGGTTTTCAATCTTATGCATACAGAGGTTTAGAAACGGGTGCAAAAGATTCAGTAAGTTATGTGCTTACGCAAGATAAAATAAAATTAATCTTAACAACACCTTTAAATAGTAAATCACCTATAAATGATCATATTGTAAAGCATGGTGATGGAGTTAAAGTAGTTGCACTTTGGGTAGAAGATGCCAGAAAGGCTTATGAAGAAACAACCTCTAGAGGGGCAAAATCTTATATGGAGCCCATCGTAGAAACTGATGAATTTGGTGAAGTAGTAAGAGCAGGAATTTATACGTATGGAGAAACTGTGCACCTATTTGTTGAGCGTAAAAATTACAGTGGAGTTTTCTTGCCTGGTTTCCAAAAGTGGGAGTCTGAATATAATCCTCCAACTTCAGGTTTAAAATACATAGATCATATGGTGGGTAATGTAGGTTGGAATCAAATGGATGTTTGGGTAAAGTGGTATGAAGATGTAATGGGTTTCGAAAACTTTTTATCTTTTGATGATAAGCAGATTCATACTGAGTATTCCGCATTAATGAGTAAAGTTATGTCTAATGGAAATGGTCGTATTAAATTTCCAATAAACGAACCAGCAGAAGGTAAAAAACGTTCTCAAATAGAAGAATACTTAGATTTTTATGAAGGTGCAGGGGTGCAACATATTGCAGTAGCAACAGATGATATTTTAAAAACAGTGTCTCAACTACGTGCTAATGGTGTCGAGTTTTTGTCTACACCACCAGACGACTATTATGCTTCTGTTCCTGGGAGGTTGTCAGAATTTAGTCTTGAATTAAATGAAGATATTGAAAAATTAAAATCTTTAGGTATAATGATAGATGCAGATGAAGAAGGGTATTTATTACAAATTTTTACAAAACCAGTAGAAGACAGGCCAACATTATTCTTTGAAATTATTCAAAGAATGGGCGCCAAAGGTTTTGGTGCAGGGAATTTTAAAGCGCTCTTTGAATCTATAGAAAGAGAACAGCAAAAAAGAGGAACATTATAAAATTCGAAAAGCAAGATTTAAGTATCTTGCTTTTTTATTTCAACCAAAAATGAAGAGAGACGAAATTTTAAAAGCTATAGAAGAAAAGTATGACAAACTTGGTGTTCCTGTAGATGCTATGTTAGAAGGTTTACTGCATAGTACACCAATTACATATTGGGATTATATTCAAACAGACGCTTTGCTAGGTATGCAAACACCTAGAACCAATCAGCCAGATGAAATGGTATTTATTATGTACCATCAAGTAAATGAATTGTTGTTTAAAATGGTGTTGTGGGAGATAGACCAAGTGGCCAAAACCAATGAAATTTCTGAAAAAAATTGTTAAGCACTTAGATAGAATTAGTAGGTATTTTGATATGCTGTGCAGCTCATTTAATGTAATGGCTGAAGGTATGGAAAAAGAACAATACCTAAAATTCAGAAATACATTAACACCAGCAAGTGGCTTTCAATCTGCACAATACAGAAAAATAGAGTTTGCATCTACAGAATTAATCAATTTAATTGATGCAAGATACAGAAATACAATTGATAGAAATTCCTCTTTTAAAAATGCATACAATCATTTGTATTGGCAAGCAGCAGGTAAAAATTATACTACAGGTCAAAAATCAACCTTACTAAATCTCTTTGAACTCAAATATATGGGAGACTTTATTGATTTTATGGAAGATTATAATGACATCAATCTATCCTTAAAATTTAAACAATTACCTCAAGAGATTCAAGAAGACAAAGCTTTAATAAAAGCCATGCGTCATTATGACTACACTGTAAATGTAAAATGGGTAATGGCACATTACAATACAGCTGCAAAATATATTGGAGGTGATGATTCTGAGCTGAAAACTACTGGAGGGAGTAACTGGCGTAAATACATGCATCCAAAGTACCAACGTAGAGTATTTTATCCTTATTTATGGTCTGCAGAAGAATTAGAAAATTGGGGAACTTTTTAAGTATTAATTTAATAACAGTATTTTTATAGTTTGGTAAACTATTTATTTTTTCTTTTTAATAAGTTGAATCTCATGAAAACGAGCTTTTTTTTAGGTTTTTTACTCTTCAAATCTATGTTGCTATTAGCGCAAGAAAAGCCGCCTGCATTTCAATCTGGGGAAATTTTGCGTTACAAAATGAGTTATAGTGGCTTTTTTAGAGCGGGTACAGCAACATTAGAAGTTAGTGAAGCAGAATTAAATGGTAAGAGTGTTTTTTATGCCAAAGGAAAAGGTTGGACTACAGGAATGATAAAATGGTTTTTTGAAGTTGAAGACTTATATGAATCGTATTTTGATAAGCAACAGACAAAGCCTTACCTATTTAAAAGAAAAATTAATGAAGGTGGCTATAAAAAACATAGAATAACCACATTTAATCATACGTCGAATCAAGCATATATTCAAGATTTTTTAGCCCAGAAAGATACCACAGTAGCTTTTAAAAATGTACAAGACATTGTTTCTTCTTTTTATTACTTAAGAAACAAAGATGTACGAATGTTAAAAAAAGGAGACGATTTAAGGTTAGATATGTTTTTAGATGTACAAGTATATCCATTTAAACTTCGGTTTTTAGGGAAGGAAGTAATCAAAACAAAGTTTGGCAAAATAAACACGCTTGTATTTAGACCTCTTGTTCAATCTGGCAGAGTTTTTAAGGCAGAAGAAAGTGTTACTGTTTGGATTACTGATGATAGTAATAAAATTCCGATTAGAATGAAAGCCTCTCTTGCTGTTGGGTCGTTAAGAGCTGAATTAGAGTCCTACAAAGGCTTAGCCACTCCTTTTAAATAATGTTTTATAGTTTGTTGATGTTTTTCTAAGTTCTTTTTTGGGAGGGACAATAAAGTTATTTTTATTTGTATTTTTGAATTTGATTTAAAAAGCACTTACTTCTTGAAAAATATAGTCATACTCTTCGTTTTTATCCTTTTGTTTTCATCTTGTAAAGAAGAAGTTGCTACTAGTCAAAAAAGTAAAGTTGCCGTTTATGAGCCAGAAATACGTTTTGGATACAATCTAGATAATTACAAAGTTATACAAGATACTATTAGAAGTGGTGAAAGCTTTGGGATTATTTTAGACAGGCATCATGTTTTTTATCCTAAGATTAATAAAATAGCGGCAACTGTTAAAGAAACTTTTGATGTTAGAAAAGTTAGAGCAGGAAAACCGTACACCATCTTAGCGAGTAAAGATTCTACAGAAAAAGCGCAAGTATTCATATACAAACACAACAAAATTAATGCTACAATTTTAGATTTTAAAGATTCTATAATAACGGCTAAAGAATACAAAAAACCCATAAAAACTGTAGAGAAAGAAGCGATAGGTGTTGTAAATAGTAACTTTACATTCTCTATGGACAGTTTGGGATTAAGACCTAATTTAACCTATAAAGTTGCAGATATTTATGCGTGGACTTTAGACTTTTTAACCTTACAAAAAGGAGATTCTTTTAAGCTTGTTTATGAAGAGAAATTTATAGACGATTCCATTTTCGCAGGGTATGGTAGAGTGAAATCAGCAGTATTTAAGCATAAAGGAAAGAATTTATATGCTTTCCGTTTTTTAGCAGATTCTACTTTAAATATTCATGAATATTATGACCATAGTGCAAAGATGTTAAGGAGTCAGTTTTTAAAAGCTCCAATAAAATTTCAGTACAGAATTTCCTCTAGATACAATCTAAGGAGAAAAATAGCTTATTATGGGAATAGAGTTAAGCCACATAAAGGAACAGATTTTGCAGCTAAAGTAGGAACTCCAATAATTGCAACTGCAAGTGGCACAGTTACAGAATCTACACGAAGAGGTGGTAATGGAAAATATGTGAAAATTAAACATAATAATACCTATTCTACTCAGTATTTACATATGAGTAAACAAGCCGTAAAAAAGGGTCAATATGTTAGACAAGGAGATGTAATTGGTTATGTTGGTATGACAGGAAATACAGGAGGGCCACATGTATGTTATCGATTTTGGAAGCATGGAAGGCAGGTAGATCCTTTAAAAGAAAAATTGCCTGCCGCAAAACCAATGAAAAATTCTGTAAAACCAAGTTTTTTCAAATACATTAAACCGTTAAAATATCAATTAGATAATTTAGGAGTTTACCCAGGTCAATCTCAAAATAACACTGAAATTATAGCACAAAATTAATCATGGCTTTACCAAACAACAACCCAACACAAACAATCGCTTGGCAACAATTAAGAGATCATTTTAATGAAATTAAAGACATTAAAATTCAAGATTTGTATAAACATGATGACAGGCAAAAAGATTTCTCTCTTGCTTTAAATGATTTATCAGTAGATTTTTCTAAAAATAGAATTACATCAGAAACTATAAAGTTACTAGTAGATTTAGCAAAAGAGATAGGTTTGCAAGAAGCTATAGAAAGTCAGTTTAATGGTGAGGTTATTAATGTAACCGAAAATAGGGCTGTTTTACATACTGCTTTAAGAAGCAACTCAGAAGATCCTGTTTTAGTAGAGGGAAAAAATATTAAACCACAAATACAAACTGCGTTACGAAAAATTAGAAGTTTTAGCAATAAAGTAATTTCTGGTAAGTGGAAAGGGTATACAGGTAAATCTATTACAGATATTGTAAATATTGGTATTGGAGGTTCAGATCTTGGGCCAGATATGATTGTAGAATCTTTACAATATTATAAAAATCATTTAAATACGCACTTTGTTTCAAATGTAGATGGTGATCATGTTTCTGAAATAATGAAACGTTTAGACCCTGAAACTACTTTGTTTGTTATCGTGTCAAAAACGTTTACTACACAAGAAACCATTACTAATGCAGAAACTTTAAAAAATTGGTTTTTAAAATCAGCAACAATATTCGATATTCCAAAACACTTCGTTGCAGTATCTACTAATTTAGCAGCTGTAGATAATTTTGGGATAGATAAAGCAAATGTGTTTACAATGTGGAACTGGGTAGGTGGTCGTTTTTCACTATGGTCTGCTGTTGGTTTATCTATTAGTTTATCTGTTGGTTTTGAAAACTACAAAGCTTTATTAGATGGTGCAGAAGAAATGGATATTCATTTTAGAAATGAAAGTTTCGAAACAAACATTCCTGTTATTTTAGCGCTATTAAGTGTTTGGTATAATAATTTTTATGATGCTGAAACAGAAGCCGTTTTACCATATTCACAATATTTAAAAAAATTACCAGATTATTTACAACAAGCTATTATGGAAAGTAATGGTAAAGGTGTAGATAGAAATGGAGATAAGATAGACTACCAAACAGGTACAATTGTTTGGGGTAGTACAGGTACAAATATGCAGCATGCATTCATGCAGTTAGTGCATCAAGGAACAAAATTGATTCCTGCAGATTTTATTGGGTATAAAGAGTCGTTATATGGTTTAACAGATCATCACAAAAAGTTAATGGCTAATTATTATGGACAAATAGATGCTTTAGCATTTGGTAAAACTAAAGAAGATGTACATTTAGAATTACAGGTTTCTGGTAATGCAGACAAAATCAATACACTTTTACCTTTCAAAGTATTTGAAGGGAATAGACCAAGTAACGCTATTCTATTTGATAAACTTACACCAAAATCTTTGGGTAAATTAGTAGCACTTTATGAGCACAAGATATTTACACAAGGTATTATTTGGAATATTTATAGTTACGATCAATTTGGAGTAGAGTTAGGAAAAGAGTTAGCAAAAAAACTATTGAAAAAACAATAGTTAAATTTATTATTATTCTTTTAAATTTTAATTAACACTTTTTTTGTAGTTCATTCGTTTTTAATTTGTAATTAACTGTTTTAAAAATACTTAACCTCATTTAAGGTTGTTTAAACTTCTTAAAGATTTGTTAAACCTTAACATTAAATTAACAAATGGGTGATAAAATTTAAGCAATTTTGCATAACATTTAATAATCTAAAATTAAACAATGAAAAATTTTAAAAACTTATTATTCATAGCTTTATTCTTTATTTCTGCTACAATTTTAGGACAAACTAAAATTACGGGTACGGTTGTAGACAATGCAAACCAACCAATGCCTAGTGCAAGTATTCTTGAAAAAGGGACTAGAAACGGAGTAGAATCAGATTTTGATGGTAAATTTACTATTTCAACAAAATCAGATTCTGGTGTTCTTGTAATCTCTTTTTTAGGATTTAAGACAAAAGAAGTTGCTTTTTCTTCTTCAAAAACAAATCTTGGTTCTATTCAATTAGAAGAAGGTAATGTTTTAGATGAAATTGTAATTACTTCTGGTGTAATTGATATTGCAAAAGTGAGAGAAACTCCAATAGCTGTATCAAATATTTCAGCCAGAGAAATTTCATTAAAAGTGGGTAACCAAGAGTTTCCTGAAATTATGAACAAAACACCTGGTGTGTACGCTACTAAACAAGGTGGTGGTTATGGTGATTCAAGAATCTCATTAAGAGGTTTTGACCAAACCAACACTTCATTCCTTATCAACGGACAACCCGTAAATGATATGGAGAATGGTAGATTGTATTGGTCTAACTGGCAAGGATTGACTGATGTAACATCTGGTATTCAGATTCAAAGAGGATTAGGTGCTTCTAAATTAGCAGTTCCTTCGGTTGGGGGAACTATTTCTATTTTTACCAAGGCTGCTCAAAAAACAAAGGGTGGTTCTTTAACTCAAATGAGTGGTAACGATGGTTATATGAAAACATCATTTGTTTACAATACGGGTAAGAATGACAAAGGTTGGGCATCTTCAATCTTGTTATCTAAATGGCAAGGAGATGGTTATATCAACAACACAAGTGGTGAAGGGTGGAATTACTTCTTCGCAGTTGGTTACGCACCAGAGGGTTCTAAACATGATTTAAACTTTTCTTTCTTAGGGGCTGGACAATGGCACCACCAAAGAGATGTTTGGGTATCTATTAGAGATTACCAAAACTTCGGTGAAGAAGGAATTGATAGAAGATGGAACTCAAATGGAGGAACTCTAAATGGAGAAGAATTCAACATGAGAAGAAACTTCTATAACAAACCATTAGCAACATTGAATTGGGATTACCAAATCTCAGATAATGTTAAATTAGCAACATCATTATATGGTTCAGCTGGTCGTGGTGGAGGAACTGGTCCTCGTGGTAACAACTTTAGAAATTCAACATCTGATATTTTACCATTCAGAAAAGATTTAACTGAACACTATTTGGAAAACGGTAGAGGTTCAAGAAATCCAGATGGAACAATTAACTATGATGCAATTGTAGCACACAATCAATCAGTAGCACAACCTTATAGTGGTGATATTGGTGGCTTTTCAGGACAATTAATCGGTTCTAATGGCTTTAGAGAAGATGGAGTAAGTAGAGAAGTCCTTGTAAGAAGAGCATCTATGAACTCTCATGACTGGGTTGGTGGAATTTCTAATTTAGAAATCAATAGTGGTAAATTGAAATACTCTATTGGTGTAGATTTACGTTCTTACACAGGTTATCATTATCGTGTTCTAAACAACCTAATGGGTCTAGATGGTTACTTCTCAACAGGTAACAGAAATAATAATGGACAAATCATTAATACACTTGTTGAAGCATCTCCATTTAATTCAACTGGATTAAAGAACGGAGCTAAGATTGATTACTTCAATATTGGGAACGTTGGATGGCAAGGTGTAAATGGATTGGTTGAATATAACAATGAAGGTAAGTTAACCGCAGTATTACAAGGTGGATTATCTAACCAATCATTCCAAAGAGAAGATTTATTTGACCAACCACAAAATCCAATCTCTGATACACAGAATCAAGGTGGTGGATATCTTAAAGGTGGTGCAAACTACAATTTAAATGAAAAATCAAATGTATTCTTTAATGCAGGTTTAATTTCAAGACAACCACAATTTGGTGCAGTATTTCCAAACTTTGGTAACGAAATTAATCCAGATTTACAAAACGAAGAAATTCGTTCAGTTGAATTAGGATACGGATATACTTCTTCTAAACTTGATGTAAATGTAAACGTATATTCTACATCATGGGGAAATCGTTTCGTAACTCGTTCTTTATCAAACCAACAAGGTCTTGATGGAACTGCTCAATTTAGAAACGTAGATGTTTTACACAAGGGGTTTGAATTAGAATCTACATTCAGAGCATCGAACAACTTAACTTTCAAAGGAATGTTATCAATCGGTGATTGGAGATATACAAAAGATTTCTCAGCAGAATTATTTGATGATAACCAACAATCAATCGGAACTGGTACTTTATATACCAAAGATTCTAAAGTTGGTGATGCTGCACAATTCACTTCTTATGTAGAAGTTGATTACACAATCGGTAAATTTAATTTCGATTTAGGATATAGATTCGTAGATGGATTATATGCAGATTATTCAATTACAGATTCACAATTCACTCAACCAGACAATGACGGAGCTTTAAAACTTCCTTCGTATGGTTTGTTGGATGGTGGTGTAACTGTACAATTAGGTAAGCGTTTAAGTTTCAGAGGAAACATAAACAACTTATTAGATACAACTTACATTGCAGAATCAAATTCTAACATTCACACTACTGCAGGCTCTACTACTTGGAATGGTGTTGATGTAAGAAACTCAGTATGGTTTGGGTTCGGAAGAACTTGGAACGCATCATTGAAATACAGATTTTAATTTAATTTATTTTATCATATTAAAAACCACCTCAACTGAGGTGGTTTTTTTATACTTAAAATTGTAACTTTACATTATTAAATATTATTATATATTATGAAAGAAGTACATTCTTATTGGGCCTATTTAGTATTAGCCATATTAGTATTCGCAGTTGTAAATGCAATTATTGGTTTAACACAAAAAAAACAATTTACAGATAAAGATTTAAGAATTGGATTATTCACACTTATTCTAACTCATATTCAGTTATTAATTGGTTTGGCTTGGTATTTTATGTCTCCTTGGTTTGAAGCGTTAACCAATGACGCTAGCGCTGTTATGAAAACAAAAGAATTAAGATTGCTAGCAGTAGAACACCCAAGTATGATGATTATTGCAATTATCTTAATTACCATAGGTTGGTCTAAACATAAAAAGAAAACTTCTAGTGAAGCAAAATTTAAAACATTTGCCATTTTCTATGGTTTAGGTTTATTAGTTATACTTTCAAGAATACCTTGGAGCAACTGGTTTTAATTAATGAAGATACTTAGTTATATACTTTCACCAATATTTGCATTTACCTTTATTCTACTATTGGTTATATTTCATCCATTACAATGGATTGCACTTAACGTTTTTGGAAGAAAAGTACATGAAGCTGTAGTAGCTGCACTTAACTTTTTTTTGGTAAAATCATTGTTAATTTTAGGAGTACCAATGTTCTTACAGAACGAACATGAATTGCCTAAAAACACTTCGTTAATATTCGTAGCCAACCATCAAAGTACTTTCGATATTCCACCTATAGGATGGTATTTTAGAGAGTTTAAACCAAAATTCGTAGCAAAGTATGAATTAGGCAAAGGCATACCTAGTGTTTCCTTTAACTTAAGAAATGGAGGTGCTGCTTTAATCAATAGAAAAGACCCAAAACAAGCTATAGGAGCTTTGGTAGATTTTGCAAAACGTATCAATAAAAATAAATGGGGAGCTATAATTTTCCCTGAAGGAACTAGAAGTAAAACAGGAGCACCTAAAAAATTTGCTTCTAACGGATTAAAAGTAATTACCAAATACAATAAAGAGGGTTATGTAGTTCCTTTAACCATTAACAATTCTTGGAAAGTATTTAAATACGGCAAATTCCCATTAGGAGTTGGAAGTCCAATTACAATTACGACCCACCAGCCAATTAAAATTGATTCTTTGCCTTTTGATGAGCTTTTAGAAAAAACAGAATCAGTAATTAAAGAACATATAAAATAAAAAAATGTCTATAAAAAACATAAGAATAGAAGTAATGCAAACTTTAGAAAAAAAGATGCAGAGCTTCATGGATACTTATTTAATACCTGCTGAAAAAATTTGGCAACCAACAGATTTTTTACCTAATTCACAAGAAAGTTCTTTTATTAGTGAAATAGAAGAAATTAGAGAAATCTCTAAAGAATTGCATGATGATTTTTGGGTAGTATTGGTAGGGGACACAATAACAGAAGAAGCTTTGCCAACCTACGAATCTTGGTTGTTAGATTTAGATGGTGTAACTCAAGATCCAGATAATGGATGGGCTAAATGGGTGAGAACTTGGACCGCCGAAGAAAACAGACATGGTGATGTTTTAAATAAGTATTTATACCTATCAGGAAGAGTTAACATGCGTGAAGTAGAAATTTCTACCCAACATTTAATTGCAGATGGTTTTGATATTGGGACTTCTACAGATCCTTATAAAAACTTTATTTATACTACCTTTCAGGAATTAGCAACGTATGTTTCTCATAATAATGTAGCAAAGATAGCACGTAAAAAAGGGCATAAAGCTTTAGCCAAAATGTCTAAAATTATTGCTGGAGACGAAATGAGACATCACCAAGCATATGCGCATTTTGTAAAAGAAATCTTTAAGATAGATGCCTCAGAAATGATGCTGGCTTTTCAGCACATGATGAAGCATAAAATTGTAATGCCAGCTATGCATTTAAGAGCATCTTTTGGAGAAAAAGGCAGTTTATTTGATGATTTTTCTACAGTAGCACAAAGAATAGGAGTCTACACAGGTTTCGATTACGTAGATATTTTAAAGAAATTAAATACAATGTGGGAGATTGATAAGATTACAAACTTAACTCCAGAAGCAGAAAAGGCAAGAGATTTCTTAATGAAGTTGCCAGACAGAATGTACAGAATAACCGAACGCATTAAAGTACCAGATACTGAGTTTAAATTCAAATGGATGTTACAACCAAGTTAGCATTAGAGTTTTCTAATTGCTAAGATAATTTAGAGATTCTTCAAGTTTTTAAAACTGAAGGATCTTTTTCTTTTAGTAAAATTTAGCTTATTGTAATTTTAAAAATCAACTTTAAAAGCGTCTTTATCATTTAAGAAACCAAGTTTCTCTCTAACTTTATTTTGATTTTCCTTCTTCAAAATAGCTGATGTTGTTCCACCTCTATTTTCTTTTAAAGAAGACAGTTCTTCACCTAGAAAATCTACAATTATGGAGTTTCCTGAATATTGGTAGTTGTTAGCATCAAAACCAGTTCTATTTACACCAATCGTATAACTCATATTTTCTATAGCACGTGCTTTTAAAAGCGTATCCCAAGCTTTAATTCTTGTAATTGGCCAATTAGCCATATATATTAAAAGGTCGTAATTTTCGGTATTTCTAGCCCATACAGGAAATCGTAAATCATAACAAATTAAAGGCCTAATTTTCCAACCTTTATAATCTATAGTAATTATTTCTTTTCCTGAGGTATAAACTTTGTGCTCACCAGCTAAAGCAAAAGAATGTCTCTTATCATAAGTCTCAATTTTTCCTGAAGGATGCACAAAAACTAATCTATTATAAAATTTATTATCCTCTTTTATAATCAAGCTTCCAGTAATTGCAAAATCAAATTTTTGAGCCAACCTTTTCATCCATGTAATGCTTGATCCGCTCATAGGTTCAGCTATATTTTTGGGATGCATTGTAAAGCCAGTAGTAAACATTTCTGGTAATACAACTAAATCAGTTGTAGCTGGTAAATCTGTAATTATATCTTCAAAAAACTTTAAATTTTCAGGAGGATTTTCCCAAACTAAATCTGCTTGAATTCCAACTACATGTAATTCGTTTTTCATTAAAATAAAATTGAGGTTTACAGAAGTATAAATGTAAGTTTTTGTAACTTAGAAAACCAAAAAAATACCATGCAATCTTTTATTTCAGAAACCTTAGACGATATTTTAAAAACAACACAATCATTTGAAGATGTGGTTTTTATTTTACCATCTCAAAGAGCTAAGGTATTTGTAAAACAAGAGTTTAAGAACAAGATTTCTGTTGGTTTTTTGCCAGAAATTTTAAATATAGAACAGTTTATACAGCAAGTTTCTGGAGTTCAAAAGGCAGATAGTATACAGTTGTTATTTCATTTTTACAGCATTTATAAGAATGTAGAAAAAAATGCAGATGCTTTTGATGTTTTTTCTTCTTGGGCATTAACAGTCTTGCAAGATTTTAATGAATTAGACCAACATTTAATTAATACAAAAGATATTTTTATTTATTTAAGAGATATAGAACGTCTAAGAAAATGGTCTGTAAAAGGCACCTTTAAAGAAACAGAATTAATAAAAGATCATTATTCGTTTCTAGAAAAGTTAAACATTTATTATGATGCTTTTTATGCATTTCTAATTGATAAAAACATTGGTTATCAGGGGTTAATGTACAGGGAAGCTGTGCATAAAATAGATGACTATTTATCTAAGAATATTGCAAAAAAGTTTTTTTTTATTGGTTTTAACGCTTTAAATAAAGCAGAGGAAAAACTTTTTCAAAAGGTGTTAGAGTTGGGTAATTCTGAAATTTATTGGGATATTGATGAGGCTTTCTTTACAACCAATCATCAAGCAGGAAAGTTTATTAGAAAGTATAAAGATGAATGGAAATATTTTGAGAAAAATGCCTTAAAGACAATAGGAAAAAACTTCTTGAAACCTAAAGAAATAAAGGTAATTGGCGCAGCAAAAAACACTACACAAATAAAATATGTTGGTGAGGTTTTAGAAAAAATGCCAAATTTTGTGAATACTGCTTTGGTTTTGGCAGATGAAACTTTGTTGCCAATCACTCTAAATTCTTTACCGAAAAATATTAGTGCAATTAATATAACTATGGGTTATCCTTTAAAAGATGTACCTACAACAAGTTTATTATTTTCTATTTTTCAGTTATATACGTCTCAAGAAAAATTACAGAAAACCACTGCAAATCAATTTTATTATAAAGATGTTATTCGCTTTTTAAAACACCAATCAATTTATTGTCTATTAAGTGCTATAGATGAGTTTACTGTTCAGATAGCAAAGAACAATCAAACTTTTATTACTGAAAGTGATGTTGAATATTTATTGAAAGATGAAGAGGTTTCTATACAAAGTGTTATACAGAAATTGTTTAAACCATTTATTTCGGTAGCAGATTTTATCAATCAAATATTAGCCTTAATAGATGTTTTAAAGGTAAATGTAAACAGCTTAGAGAAAGAATATTTGTTTCGTTTTTATACTGCTTTTACACAATTAAAAACCTTGCAAACAACGTTTGAATATTTTACAAATCTAAAAACATTATCGCATTTTTTTAAACAACTTATAGATTCAGAAAGTTTGTCTTTTCAAGGAGAACCTTTAAAGGGTTTACAGTTAATGGGTATGTTAGAAACGCGAGTGCTAGATTTTGAAAACGTTATTTTAACATCGGCTAATGAAGGTGTTTTACCTGCAAGTAGTCAGCAAAATTCGTTTATTCCTTTTGATGTGAAAGTAGAATTTGGCCTGCCAACTTACAGAGAAAAAGATGCTATTTTTTCGTATCACTTTTTTCGATTAATGCAAAGGGCTAAGAATATATATATTTTATATAACACAGAACACGATGTTTTTGGTAGTGGAGAAAAAAGTAGATTTGTTACGCAATTAGAGATGATGAGAACAGATGTTATTCAAAAGATAGTGTCGCCAAAAGTAGTTGCACAAAATTCAGAATTAAAAGAAGTTGCTAAAAATGAAGAAGTTTTCAATAGATTAAAAGAGATTGCAAAATCTGGATTTTCACCTTCTTCATTAACAAATTATTTATACAATCCTATTGCATTCTATAAACAGAAAATATTAAAAATTAAAGAGTTCGATGATGTAGAAGAAACTGTAGCTTACAATACTTTAGGTACCATAGTTCATGAAACATTAGACAAATTGTATCAACCATTTGTTGGTAAATATTTACAAGAGGAAGATGTTGTAATAATGCAAACAAAGGCGAAAGATTTAGTCGTT
>Ga0209771_1001628_pt1 | contig 14273 bp, 20 predicted proteins | sample SaaInl59LU_5_DNA_FD_184639 | JGI IMG/M metagenome (GOLD analysis project Ga0209771, IMG submission 184639) | Marine microbial communities from expanding oxygen minimum zones in the Saanich Inlet - ESP_59LU_5_DNA (SPAdes) (version 2) | ecosystem: Environmental > Aquatic > Marine > Intertidal zone...
TCTGTGTGCGATTCAAACCAAGGACGCTTGTAGTTGTCGTGATCTGGATCATGCAAGAACTGTGCTTCTGGTGGAACACTTTCAATGTTGTCAAACTCTAGATCTTCATCTTCTTCGCCATCACTGCTCATGTATGTGCTTAGATCATAGTCGCCATGTTCTTTACAGATAGGCTCCCAAAAGTCATGTGCTTCTTTTGAAATGCTCATGTACGCACTTTCACCACCGTATCCGTTTAGTGTAATATTATAGAACCGTGGGCCTTTGAGTGTTTCTACTAGTTCTGTTTTTTCTTCTGAGGTCGCCATTTTAAAACTCCATGTCTGCTGCTACAATGTAGCGGTTTTCGTTTGATTGTAATATTCCTGGACGATGCCAAATCTTTCCCGGGTATATCATCCACTGTCCAGTTTTGAATGATGTAATATACTTGCCGTCACCTTCGACGCCATTAGGTGCTAGTTCTGTGCCTGCTATACTCAAGTCATCGACGTCACTTGGCAAGCGCATATAGTACACTCCGCTAACTGTAGTAGTCTCAGGATTATGATTGTGATGATGCCATAAGTTGTCTCTGTCTTCAGCTGTCTGTAGGCTAGTTTGGAAACTCCAACTTTGAATATTCTTAATCTGTACTTCTTTGTTCATAAATGCAAAGCACGACCATATAAAACTCATTTTAAGATTTATCCAGTCGTTACTCTGTAAACCAAAGACGTTAACTTTAGTTTGAAATCTAGGACTGTTTGTAAAGTAATTTCCAGACGCAATGATTTCGTCAACATTAGTAACCATCCTCTGCCTACTGTCAGCGTTGATTAGATTGTTCCAGTCATAGAATTCATAATCCAAATGTAGATCTCCTTTAATTATAGTATTAAGTATACTATATTAATTAAAGATTGTCAACCTTTTAATAGATGGTTGTCTACGGATACCAAGTGCTTTGCTTGCACGATACAAGACTATAGACACTTTATTACTTTGATTGCCGCCAAGGATATAGTAGTACTCTACTCCGTCTATTTCTTGTGTTTTTAGATAGAACCCTACATGTCCTTGCCAGCCTTGATTGCCTCTTGGAAATACTACAAGGTCCCCGGGTTGAATATCTTCTTTTGATATACCTTGACCCCAATCTAAGAACGCTCTTGCTGTAAATGGATACTTGTGATCATTATTACTAATTATTCCGCTTTCTTCAAGCACTGCATTAATAAAGGCAGCACACCATTCTGTACGCACAGGGTCTACATCTAACAGTTCTTTAAGTTCTGCTCTGTCTGTGCTCTCGTGCATTCCGTTGTATTGTACTGCTAGATAAACAGGATTGATTGGGCCTAGATTAATAATTTTTCTAGGGGGTGTAATGTTTTCTACAGTGTATCCAGGTGAGGTACACGCTGCCGCCAGTATCAATACTATCGCCCCTAATATATATTTCATAATAGCCCCCTGTAGATTATTTATATAAATATAAGCGTAGGGCCAAAGAGGGATAATATGGATTTTTTAACACTAGCAAGCGAAGTAGGCTTTCCTATTGCCGGGGCATTTGCTGCTGGCTATTTTGTATTCCTAACACTTAGTTTTATACTTGCAGGTGTTACTGACAGTGTTAACACACTCAAAGGCATTATTGGATCTCTAGATAATCGTGTACAAACAATGAACAACGATTTAGTTAAGATAGATGCTCTAATGAGTTATGCTCTTGGTGTAAAGCCTAATGTAGATAGAATTGCAGCCAACGAAGGAAAAGATGATGCCAGAAGAGACTAATGTAGACGACAAAGGTAAAATGGAAATACAGTTACGCATATTAGGCAATGAACTAGTTGCTATTAAAATGAGCGTGGATGACTTTAAAATGAAATGGCTGTTTATCGGTGTGCTTGCTATGTTAGCCGTAGGATGGGCAGCAAGTAGTTTTGGTCCTGATCTAATTGGAATGTTTGGTGAATAAATGGATATAGCAGGCGCAATCAAAGACTTTGGCTTCCCAGTTATTGCTGCGTTTGGTATGGGTTACTTTATCTTCTTTATCTGGAAGTGGGTGACAGAAACTATTGATCCTGTTATTGGTGCTAGTATGGGCACACTTATTAAACTTGTCGATCGTGTGCGCATGTTAGATAACGATATGATTCGATTAAACACTAAACTTAGTATGGTACTAGAACATCAAGGCAAACTAGACAAAGAACGTAAAGCCGAACTAGAAGAAATAGTAGCCAAGTACCAAAGTCAAAATCAAATATTCAATTCAACTGGTAAGCCTGACACACCTAAACCAGACTTGAATAAAGATAAGTTCACTAGTGAAGAACTCAAAACAATAAAGAAAGATCTCACAAACAAATAAATATTTTTATGAGATACTACTTAGTTGTCGCTACGAATACACCATTCCAGTCTGAAGGCAAGTCTTGTGTTGCCATGTACTCACAGCGTTCGATCCACATATCATAATAGCCTTCAAGGCGCCCGTCAAAGTTACGACGAATCATTTTACACTGCGAGGCTGCTTCTTCAAACATTTGCATACGATATAATTCGTGCATTTGATCGTGGTGCTTTTTAGCACTTTTCCAAGCAGGTCTAACACCATCTAACACTGTGTAGATAGTAATGCCAACTGTTTTACCTTTAACAGCCAAGTCATCTATTTTGAGGAAGAAGAAATCGTCTTTACATTGCTCTACAGTTGCTCCGCCTACTAATAGTAAGCATCCGTATTCTTTACACTTGCTTTCTATCCTCGCTGCGGTACTGACTGCGTCTCCGAGGACATCGTAGCTGTGTCTTTTTGTACTGCCCATTTCACCCAAATATCCAAGTCCAGTATTAATACCAGCCCCCATACCAACGGCAGGTCTTCCTTGAGGTAAGATGATATCTTCATTAAACTTCTCCACTGCTTTTAACATATCTAAGCCACACTGTACTGCTGTCTTAGCATGGTGCGCATCGTCTATGGGTGCATTGTGTATGTGCATACTAGCATCGCCTATGTACTTGATAATCATACCATCTGCATCTAGTACTGGTTGTGTGATGCTGTCCATGTAGCCGTTCATTATTTTAGTCAAGCCTTTGACATCGTCGCCGAAGCTTTCGCCTAATGGAGTAAAGCCACGCAAGTCTGAAAACACAATACTAACTTCTTTCTTTTGTCCATCTTTGATTAGACTTGGATTTTCTTGTAGCAGTTTAACAACAGTGGGTGATGCGTATCCTGCAAACTGTTTCTTAATTGCTTGTTTCTCTAAGAACTCTCGTACAAACTTAATACCGTATACTTGTAGTGCGATTATAACAAATACAATAACTGGTGCTGTAACATCAAGTAATACTTTTTCGTGTACATATGCATATATGCTGTAAGGTATAGTTCCGCCTATTAGCACAACAGTTGTAGCAAGTCCCACAAACATCCAACGACTTAATAAGATAAGCAACAAGCCACCTATTGCAAGTGCTAATAGCTCTGCTTGCGGTGCCCATTGTGGACGCTGTATGTTAGTGCCAGCAAACATAGTGCCTAGTACTGCTGCTTGTGTAGTGCCTGCGTACTGCGCCCCTAGTGCTGTAGGTATAGGGTTAGCAATGCCTGCTGCTGTAACATCTACAATAACAACAGCGCCTTCGAGGTCATCTGGTAAATTAGTTATACTTGCACTCTTGTTGCGTTGACTCCAATCAATCCACACTCTGCCTTCGGCGTCTGTAGGAATAACACCAAACTGTGGTATACGCATTTTGTCTATGCCCAGTGGGCTTAGTTTAATTTGGAAACTAGGATCTCCTGCTATAACACGCAATGTTTCTAGTGCTAGACTTGGATACAATACTCCGTCTACAACTGCAACAGTAGGCATACGGCGTACTACACCATCTATCTCTGGCTCTGTGCTTACAATACCTGCACCTACTGAGTTATTCTCAATCTCCGGTATGTTTGCAATAATACCTCCATAAGGTAATATAGTGTCCAAGTAGTCTGAGTTGATTATTGCTGCACCTGGATTAATAGGTTCGTTCTTTGTTTTGTCACTGGGACGACTAGCAAGTATAACAGGCAATGCTAACATAGTTTCTGCTAGTTCTGCATCGCCACCTAGTCTGTCTACTTCAGGCATCATTATATTCCATACAACTAGGCCGGCGCCTCGAGCGTATAAGTCTTTGATAATGTCACTGTATATGTTTCGGGGAAATGGATACTGTCCGTAAAGTTCTAGTGCTGCTTCGTCTATCTCTGCAACATAGATATTATTCTCTACTGGAGTTTGATTGACTATTAATTGGTCAAAGTAATTTAGTTTGATACTTTGTAAAAAATTATTTGGATTTGCAAATGCATATACTAATATCCCTAGTGTTATTAATGCCCACCAAGGGCTTAGTAATCTTTTCATTTTTAAATCCTTTAATGGTTCCGCATTGGTCGTTGTCTGTAATTTGGGTTCTTTGTTATTCCGTCGTAGGTTACTACTGGGCAATACCGATCTTGCTCTTGTTTACGAGTTTTTAAATACCGGTGTACTAATAGTTTTTCTGACTCTTGCAATTTTTTCTCTAAAACTTTGCTCTGATTCATAACAATATTTACCTATCATATACTACTGTAGTTTGCGGATTAACTTTTTTAGGTTTACAATATGCCGTGACTCTATGTTCAGCAGGTACTTCGTATTTGTTTCCATAGTTACCATACTGTCTAGGTATTCGTGCCGCGTAATATTGGCACACATCAATACTTCTAAAATACATAGGACTAGGTTCTTGTTTGTCAGCTATAAGAACGATTAGTATGAACGCATGTATCATTTAAAGCATTCCTTTTGCTAATGCTACAAAATAAAATATTCCTGCTACTGTGCAAATCATTGCTCCTAGTAATAGAAAAAGCGCAACAGTGTTTATAAACGATTGCCTGCGTTCAGCAGCATCGTATATTTGCTTCTGTCTGTCTGCGCGGATCTTACGCTGAAGTTGTTTAAGTTCGTCCCAGGTTTTATAACCAAATCGAGCGTTAAGCATTTCCTGTAACTCTTTCTCCATTTCTCTAACCTTCTTATCGTGGATTAGTAGATTGAGTGCTTCTTCTTCGACTGAGCCTGAGGCTAGTAGTTTTCTAAATACTGGTTGATTCTTTTGCATCTGCTGACCTTTACGGAAATCAGATACATTAGTGTACCACTTGCCCATTTGTCCCATACAGTTTTCAAAATCTTGTCCTGCATGTACGAATTTCTTAACGGTATTAAATGCCGTGGTTGCTGCTGCAACGGCTGTGAATGGATCGATCATTTGCCCTACCTTCTAGCAATATACCCTCTTGCTAACAGTATTTATTCTTGTAGTATGGTTAGATTACATCCGCCGATGGCCATACAAGTTCCGCTTACACTACTGCCGTCACTCATTGAGTGTGGTAGTGTGTAGGATTGATCAGTGGCGCCTTTTTGTGTTAGGTCAAAGTTCCAAGGTTGTGTGCCGTCAAGTTCTACTCTAGCAGAATGATTTCCAGCACCATTTTGGAATATACTAGCAGTATGATCATCGCCGGTGATCTCTAAGTCTATAAATTTATCACCAAGCCCAAGTTGCTCTATATCGACATCATTACTATCTCCTGTAATAGTAAGTATAGTTGCTTTATCGCCGATTCCTTTTTGTATTATATCAACATCATTACTGTCGCCTATAATAGTAGATTCAATATATCCATGTGAGCCTGTAGCTAGATCTTGTTCAGAATCAAATGCGTTAGTATTGCCAAGAATAGAAAGAAGTGTGTAGCTCGGGCCACCTGCTTGCGTAATGTTTATATCGTTGTCGTCACCTGTTATAGTTGCTTCGACAGTATTGCCTTGGCCCTGGGCCGCTAATGCAGCTTTTGCATTCATTCTAGACTGTTGTGCTACTGTTGGCCCACTTGGTCCATATACCGGAGTAGGTGCAGGGGGAGGAGCAGCACTATACAATCCTTCTTCCTCTAGGATTTCAAGAATCAATGCATCCATATTACTTGCATACGTATGAGTTGAAAGAAATTGTCCATAACCAAATGTCACATAAACTGCGCCGCCATTTGTACCATAGTCCCATTTGTGTATAGTTGGAATATTATTATTAGCGGCTGACATAGCGGCTACTGTTGTACCACCAGTTACACCTGTCATATATTTGTCTGGACCTGGCAAAACATTTTCACTTGCTGTGCTACTTGCATAGTCGCCTTTTGCAACTGAACCGTAACAGTTCTGACATCCACCACCTTGAGTAAAACTACCTACACCCATCGTAGTTTCAATCAGTGCTTCTATACTGTTATTTCTGTTGTCTGCTCCGTTGGCTCCTGCTATAACTAATTTGCCACCACCACTAACATAACTGTCATACACTGACTTACAAGTACTACCACAGTTTGAACTACCTGTGATATCAATAACTAAATCTTGGCCTGATACATCACTTGAACTAACTGTGCCACTTGTACTGCTCGTTACAGTAAAGCCTGCATCTTCAAGTTGGCTTTTTAAATTATTGTACTGGCTTGTAGTAGCAGTATCACCGCTATTTTTATAATATATAAAAGCATCATTCGCCATTGCGCTTGTAGCAAAACATAGTATTAAGGCACTACTCAGATTGCGTAATATTGATAACAACATCTGTTCCTCCATCGTTGATTTGTAATGGCGCAATAATACCATCCTGTGCTATATTTACAAATCCGTATGTCCACCGATCTACATTAACTTGTGCCACGTGCGGCGGACGTTCTGCCCTTAAATATATAACTTCTTCGTTATAACTATATTGTATATATCCTTTAAAGTTGTGTATGTTTGGTAGCACAGGGTCTGAACTTAATTCGTCGTTGGATAACATATTAGTTAGGTCAAGTATATTATCTAGAAACTCTCCGCCTAAGTAATCAATGTCAAGTTCACTATATTTTAATTCGTCAGCTGTTAAGTATTCTGCAATTAATTCTTCAAAGATAAATGCATCGTCTTCTAAAAAACTACTTTCTGCTGCTTGGTCAATATATGCCATGCCACCTGGCAACTCAGGCGGTGGACTAATGATTAGCATGTTATCGATATTACCTTCTAGTATATCAATAATCTTTGGCTTAGTAGGGGCAGATGTAGCACTAGCAACAACAGTTGCTTGAAACGCTTGATTTAGAATAACCATGCCTACATCAGTACTAACTTCAATTACGCCTGTAAAACATGTTGCAGGTTCATCGGGCTCAGGACAAGTAGGTAATAGGATAACAAGACTGCGCCCTATTTCGTCAACAGTCATAGTAAAGTCTGTACCACGCACTGCGATAGTTGCTGTAGGAGTTCTTAGTCTAACATTTTCTCTGCTGTTTCTTGCAATAGCACCTGATGCATAACGCACTGTGCCCATTGCTACATTCATTGCTAGTTTACCTGCACCACTGTTTGCATCATATACAAAGTCATCAATCACTAGTTTACTTTGTCGTGTTATTGATACTTTGGTATTGTCATCAAATGTAAGTTCTAGTTTGGCTTTTGAAGTAGTGATAGCATCATTCATATTAATGCCTGTGCCTTCACCGGTTATGATGGTATCACTATCTCTTGAAATGCTTGCATCTTCTCCAACTTGTTTTGTAACTTTACCTACATTTGCAGACATAGAATTAGGCGCTAATAAAAGCGCCATTAACCCGATTGCGAGTATTTTAGTTTTGTATAATATTAACGGCATTGCTATCACCGTCCATGTTGAGTGTAACATTTGGAGTGTCTGAACCAGATTGCTTTAGGTTAACTATGTTAAAGCCACTTGCAACATTCGCGCCAATTGTAATATTATTTATAGCCTCTGCTGCGCCTGCTGCTATTGCTACTTTATTGCTGCTACCTGTAATTGCAACTGTACTGTCAGTTGTATCTGCTTGTACACCAGTTGCACAAGTTGCGCTTGCTGCCGCTGCTGCATCAGTTCCGAGTGTGCCACATAGTGTTAGCTCGTTACTGTCGCCTGTGATAGTTGCTGTGAGTTTAGTATCTGCTGCGCCGTCGATTTCTGCTTCTAATATGTTGTTACTACCAGTTGCAGTGTAGTCTAGTATAGTTCCACTAGTACCCACTGACGATAATATATCAGCTGTGTTTGTTGCACCAGTTTGTGTAATGTCAACATCTGAGTTGTCACCTGTGATTGTACTAGCAGTGCCTGAGCTACCGACAGTGTTTCCGTCACCTGTTTGTGTGATATCAATAGTACTGGTTGAACCCGCTTGGTCTATATAAACATCACTGGCCCATGCTGCTGTTGTCCCAAGCAGTGAGACTAGCAATGCTAGACTAATTTTGTTTATTCTGTTTGACATAATTGCCCCCTTAAAAGTATAGTAACCTTCATTCCTATACTTTAGTATTTAACTCTGTGGTGTAAATAATTTTACACCTACTTAATTATTCTGCTAATGATTCTACTTCTTCTATAACTTGTTGCTGTTGTTCTTCAGATAGTGCAATACTCTCCGGTACATCAAATTTCCAAAGTTCACGCTTTTCGCCTGCTTTAATTAACTCTACTACGGCCTGTTCAATTGCTACTCTTACTGCATAGTTTACAGGCTCGTTAATAGTATGTCCTGCTTCTACTTCTACGCTAGTTGTACCCATATCAAAGAAACGGAAGAATGTCATACTTGATCCTGTACTAATAATAGTCTTAGTAGTGCTTACACTTAATAATACTTCGCCTGTTTGTGTGCTAGTCATGCGCATTGTTACTGTAACTACATCCTTGCGGTATTGTGTACTTGGTCCAACACCTAAGTATCTAGCGCCTGCGCCGCCTGTTAGTACATTACTATCATACCCTATGATCCCGCCCTCTATTATTACACCAGCAAACATCATAGGCTTTAACTGACGTTCGTCACCTACGCTTTGTCTTGCTTGGCGGATAATCTGACGTTCTTTTGTTAGATTATCTAAGCCCACACGCTCTACTACTTGAAACCATTTACCGCCGCCTACTTCTTGCAGTGCCTTAATTAACCATACTTCTGCACCTTGTGTAACGGCTGTACTAATATTAGCCATCTTCTCACTAGGCTTGCGTTGCCCTGTCTTATCTGTAAATCCGTATACTGCTGCTACTAACTTGCCTGTTGCCGGGGCAGATATGTTATGAAACTCTGTATTTTCATTTTTCACAAGTACAGGCATCTCAGGCTCTGGTATATGAACCACGCTTGAACATCCACTTAAAAATACTAGTGTTAGTGCTGCTATAAGTGTTTTCATTAAAACGCAAATTCCCCTACTGGTACATCAAACTCTGCAACTACATCGCCGTTTGAATCTTTAACTTCTACATAGATTCTGTCATCTTCACGCTTCCAACTTACTACATCACCAAACGGTGTTTCTGAAGTTGCCCATTCGCTATCTCTTAACTCCCAATTAGCGCCTTCTGAGCCAGGTGTTGATGTATTAAGATTAGTAGTCGACTTATACTGCTTACCGTTGTATGTAATAATTGTCCCGTATCCGTATTCGGTTAATTCTAGCCAAGCATCTGTTTCGTCAAACATACTGTCTGCAATCTGTTTACTTAGTGTAGCGTAAACACGTGATTCTAAATTGTTCTTAAATTTATATGCGTTAGTAGACTTATAATCACGTTCTGCTTTTTCAATTGCTGCTTGTTCATCGTCTTTGATCTTTTGCTTACGGTTTGTTTCTAGTTGCTCTAGTGTAAGCACATGGCTACTGTATCCGATGCCACTAAACGCCGGACTTTTAAATCCAAATGTCAACTCGTTGGCTGTTACAGTTGTTGCTGTCATAAATAGAACTATAGTAATTAAAAATCTCATAAACACACTCTCCAACAGTATTTATGTGCAATCTAGGAAATGATTAATCAATGTTAAGTCTAAAGAAAGAAACAACAAACGAGCAACAACAGCGAATAAACGAGCAAGCATATTTCTTTGATATGTTTGAAGAGATGTGGGGTTCACATGGTGAAATACTACCTGACGATGTTCAATATAGTTTGTGTCAAGAATTAGCAGAATTAGAACGTGAACGCATTACAAATGCACTTAAATTAGCGTCCGGTAATCAAACAAAAGCAGCACAAACTCTAGATATAGGCCGCACTGCTTTAATTGCTAAAATGAAAAAATATAATATTACTTAATAGTGTACTGTTATGTTTTTGGTAAACTAAAAGAGAACTTACTTTTTATACCTGTGCCATAATATGCATTAGATTCGATCTTGGCCTTTTCTTGAAAGTTAGGTGGATATACAACAGTAATACTTTTAACAACTGCATCTTCTCCTTGGGCACCTACTACAGTTTTTGCTTGTACCATTGCAGAACTATTTAGGAATGAACGAATAGCTTCTCCAAAATCAATTTTAGGATCAGTATTAATATGTTGTGCTACTATTGCTGCTACTCTTGCTAGACATAGATAGCTTACGTAGCTTCCTGGTTTATAGCCGCCCAAGGTAAATATTCTTTTTAATTCGTTAGGCACTTTTTGTAAATCTTCTGGTGTAGCTTGTTTAACAACAGCTTTTGGTGCTTGAGGATTACCAACTAATTTTAATTCCTCTGCCATCGGATTTTGCATTAACTCTTTAAGTTTGGCAGATTCTTGTGCAGATATTAACTTAAATCTTTCAGCAAGCGTAATTGGTTGTACTGCCTGTCCTTGTTCTTTGCAAATATCTAGGATTGCAACAGCTTCGGCAAACTTTGCTATGTACGCTTGGCCTGTTCGTGTCTTAGCAGCTTCTTCTTTTGATTTCCATATATTAGTAATACTAGCTTTAGCACCTTGCTTGCCTTTGTGACTAATTCCCATTTCAATGCCGTCTTTAATAATATAAGCATCAATTAGAGGATTATTTTGTCCTTCTGGAAACATTATGCCAGCGCCTTTCAAATCACCACCTTTAAAAATATCAGCAACTGCTTGATCCATAGGACCGTTAACTACACTGTGTCGTCCAATTAAGGCAACTGGAGCTAGCACTTCACAAAAATCATCTTGAATAGCTGACGCATACTGTGCTCCTGCAACAAACACAATAGGTTCATTTTTTGCTGCTTCTTGTGTTGCTCGAGTAAGCATGTCGCTCATTTCGTGGTTATTAATTTCAGCGATGATGCCCTGTACTGATCTTGTTCTGCCATCAGCAACTCCTAGCTGTCCTGGTTGCATATTAACACTTGCTTTAGTAGCTGCACTTCCTTTACTAGGAGACAAACTTACAGCCGTAGCTTCGCCATCTTTAATTGTATTTGTTGGATTTACTTTTTGGAAATATTTTCCTAACCAAATTTCTCTCTTATCTTCAGCTTGGAATTTTGCAAACCCGAAAGCTCTGCCTCTGCCAGGTTGATTAATCCATCGTATATCTGCCTTTGGATTTGTTCTAGTGATCTCTTCAACAGCAGCATCTACTGCTTCAGGTGTTTCAAATCTATCTTCATCATTAGGATACTTAAAATCCCAAACAACAAAACTATACTCTGTTCCGTCTCGGTCTACATAAATTTCACCAGGCGCGGCAGCTCTTAAACCTTGTCCTTCTATTAAGGTTTTTACTTCTACAATTTTTAAATCACTATAACGCATTTCGGTGTATTCCTATTTTTAGTATTTATCTTACTATTCATGAAAGTCTAAATTAAAACTAAGAATAATTCTATCTTCATCAGACTGGTTTGGCTGAGTAGAGTGTGGCAGCCAGCTAGGAAATAATAACATCATTCCGTCACTTACTTCTTGTGTATAAACAATATCAACTGTAGGAAATTGACTCAATGTTTTTGATTTCATAGGTATAGCCGCCATAGTTTTAGCAATATACGAAGGATCTTTAAAAACTATATCTCCGCAATTAGCAGAGGTCTTTACATAGAACACTCCGCTGTATAGACTATTATTATGAATATGTTCCGGAACATATGAACTGTTAGGGTATAACGTTGCCCATAAACTTGTAAGATGGATATTATACGTACATTCTTTTCCAATTAGTTCGTATGCCATCTTTAATAAAAATTTACAAACAAATTCCCAATTTGGATCTAATGCTAAATTGCCAGAGTTAAATGTAGTAATTCCATGTTTATCAAAGTCTGAACCATTATTTGACTCTGATTGTAAATCCCAATGGTACGACATTAATCTCGATTTTGAATCTGAAATTTCATTCATCTCTTTGAATGCGTTTTCTTTCCATTCGTATACTAAATTACATATTTTTGTTCGAATTTCTGTATCTTCGTTTACTCCTCCGTACAACGGAGTTGGAAAAATATGTTTAAGATAGGTATTCATGATTAGGCTCCTATTATTTTAGGAAACAACATGTCTGTGCAGAAATTGTCTACATCAGCTTCGTCAAGTCCTAAGCTTTTCATTGTGCGAGGGGTGTGTGGATTCTGTTGCTGGTTGTGACAGTAATAGTTCTGTGCAGCAGCTACTAGATCAATATTTTCAGTTCCAGTAAACTCGCCAATCTCATCAAAGTATGCACGAAGGTTGTCTAGTGCAAGTTCAATAATAGCAACTGCTTCTTCTTCTGTGCTCACATTGCCTGCGGCAAGCATTTTGTCTGAGAAAATATTAGTTGCCCACTCAGGTAACTTGCGTTGCTTAGTTGGAATAAAGTCTGCAACTGCTTCTTTGTATCCTGCAATCATTGGATTGTCTAAATCGGCACTTGCACTAAAATCATGGAACGCACCTGTCATTTTATTCTTGCCAGCAATGACATCAAAGCCGTAAATAGGACCAGGATTGTTTAGCACTGGAAACACGCATACGTGCATCATCCACAACCCTTTTGAGTCGCGAGCATCTACAACATCAATATGAGCACGGCGAACATGATCGTTGCGCCACACGCGGTTAACCCAAGTGTCGTTATTAAAGTGGGCAAGCCCGGGTTCGTCAAATTCAGTTGCTTTTTGATCAAAGATTTGTATAATCTCATGTTGGCATTCAATCAGTTTGTTCCATATAATGCTCAATGTCTAACTCCATTAGTTCTTTAAATAAATTTGCAGCCGACTCAAACACATACTTTGTTTCGTCTGCCATATCGTCTGTTGTCTTTGCCTTAATAGCAGCCTTGAGTGCATCAGTATCACCTTCAAATTGATACATAGTACCCGATCCTGGTGCTTTACGGGCAATCATTTGGCCACCACTTAAATCTCCACTATGTAAGGTATAAATGTGTGCCATTAGTTTTTCTGGATCATGCATAATAGTACGCATATGTTGAATGTATTCTTCAGTACTAGGTACTATTACAGGAACTTCGTCATCAGTCCAAAGTTCTAAGAAATCTTGTTCAATCTTAATCTTACGTCTAATGTTTGGTAAGTCGTCGAGTAGCCCGTTTGCTAATGCTAATGCTTCTAGTAAGTCATATTTTTTGTGCTGGTTCCATAGATACGTTGCGTATAGTTTTGGATTAATCTTGCCACTCATTAGCACTTTTACAAAGCTCTGACGCTCTGCATTACTGTGGTGGTCTTGTGTTAATTCTTTTAAGTTGCTCATTCTTGCTCCAATCTAAATTGCAAAGGAAAGCCGTTATCTCTTGATAGTGTTACAGCTTCGGCACTTTTTTGCTCTGCAATTTCAAATGAATATATTCCACATACGGTACTTCCTTCTTCATGAACAGATAACATTAATTTCTGTGCTGTAGTTTCTGAATGCTTAAATATTTCTACTAGTATTGCTACTACCCAATCCATTGGAGTACTCTCGTCATTAAGTAAAATTACTTTATACTTACTTGGAGTAATAGTAGTTTGTTTAATTTTCTCGTCAATTTTAATATCAATGTCACTTGACATGCTTTGCTCCTTATAAGATGGGGGAGTTGTTACACCCCCCCTGACTGCTTACTCGCTGTCAATTGCGTTAGTTACTGTGCCTGAGAAATCTTTAATATCAATCTTCTTAGGCTTTAGTGCTTCAGGTATTTCTCGCACTAGATGAATGTTTAACATGCCTAATTCTAAGCCTGCGTTCGATACATCTACATGTTCAGCAAGTGTAAACTCTCTACGGAAGTTACGTCCGCCAATACCTTTATGTAAGTAGTTGACTTCTTCATCTCCTTTAGGAGCAGTTCCTTCAATCTTTAATTGATTACCGTCTTTGGTAATCTCAAGATTGTCCATACCAAAGCCAGCAACAGCGACTG
>Ga0209771_1001630_pt1 | contig 14268 bp, 29 predicted proteins | sample SaaInl59LU_5_DNA_FD_184639 | JGI IMG/M metagenome (GOLD analysis project Ga0209771, IMG submission 184639) | Marine microbial communities from expanding oxygen minimum zones in the Saanich Inlet - ESP_59LU_5_DNA (SPAdes) (version 2) | ecosystem: Environmental > Aquatic > Marine > Intertidal zone...
GGCACGGAGTCTGGCTATTACTCTGTAACAAATGCCTCGGGAGCTAATCGACCAAGTGCGTATATGTATGGCGCGTTAATGAATTGGGCTGTTAGCGGTCAAGCAAAATTCCAGCTTTACGCGACACATAACGGAACAGACGGCTCCAATGGAGTTTGGATGCGAACCGGATGGAATACCGACTATGACGCATGGGCTGAAATTCTTGCATCAACAAATTACACTGACTACACGGTAAGCAAAACAGGCTCTGGCGCATCAGGCAATTGGGCAATAAATGTTACGGGTAGCTCGGCATCCTGTACCGGAAACGCAGCCACAGCTACATGGGCTGACAAAGTAGACGTTAACAGCGGCCAAAGCTCGCAATCATCTCGCTACGATGTCGTTTGGCACTCAGGGGACACGGTGTACTCAACCCCAGCCGTTGATATACAGCCTAGCACCGGAACGCTGCGCGCTACTACGTTCAGCGGGAGCGGCTCAGGGCTTACTAGTTTAAACGCAACCAATATATCTAGCGGCACTATTAGTGATGCACGACTGCCAGCTACCATTAGCTCTAATATCACAGGCTCTTCAGCGTCTTGTACCGGCAACGCTGCAACGGCTTCAAACGCAGGTTTACTGGACGGAATAAACAGCACTTCTTTCTTGAGGTCTGATGCTACCGACTACCTTACTGCCGTTATGTATGTAAGAGCGGACATTCGTAACGAAACCGGTTATAGAGATCACGGGGTTTATGGGCACTACGATTCTACTAAGACAAACCACATTTGGTCTATGGGGAGTTCTTACCGCAACGCCGCTAATGGAGCAGACTTTGGCAGCCTATACGGCCTAGCATACAAGCACACCAACAACGCTACCGGCGGAGCTATGGCCGGTGGTCACATGGCTGTATGGTGTCAGGCTGGTAATGGTACGGCTGCGATTGGTAGTAATATTTGGACATCTGGAAACGTCACTGCCTACTCTGACATCCGAGTTAAGACCAACATCGAGCACATCCCTGACGCATTGGATAAAGTTTGTCAGTTAAATGGCTATACCTTTGATCGAACCGATGTTAAATATGACGAGCTAACAGGCGAGGCAGATAAGCCCGTCCGACAGACCGGCGTTATTGCTCAAGAGGTTCTTGAGGTACTGCCAGAGGCCGTTACAGGAACAGAGGAAGGTCATTATTCGGTAGCCTACGGCAACATGGTTGGCTTGTTAATTGAAGCGATTAAAGAGCAGCAAGTGCAAATCGAAGACCTGAAAGCCGAGGTCGAGGCACTGAAGGGGGCTAAGTAATGGCGTTACCCAATGTTGGTGTACCACTAAGCATTAATGATATACAGGCTGAGTTTTCTTCTTTTTCACCGGCAGCACCTCACTCGCTATCAGAGTTTTGGGGGGCTGCATCGGGAATTCCCAGTTCTGGAACAATAAGCATTTATGACTTCTATGGTAAGGCTAACTTTGCTCCCATCTCAGCGTCAGGCGGCACTATCACCACTTCTGGGATTTACCGCTACCATACGTTTACGTCTAGCGGAACTTTTACTATTAACTCAATAGCTCAGGGAGCGGCTAGTAACACGATTACTTATGAGCTATTTGGCGGTGGCGGCCCCGGAGGTGAAAGGCATGGAGGCGGAGGCGCCGGAGGAACTAGAAGGCTGTTTAACGTTGCGGCTGCGGTCGGATCAAAAACAGTGACTGTCGGTGGAGGCTCTACGTATGCCAGCTCTGCTGGAGGAACAACAAGCGTAACCGGCCTTACATCTTCAACGGGGGGTACTAGTGGCGGCGATAGATCACCCTGCAATGGAGGCTCAAATAGCTTTTACTCTGGTGCTGCTGGTCTTGATTACAATAACGGAGGGATGGGAGGCGGAGGCGCTGGCTCTGCGGGTAATGGAAGTGCCGGTAATTTCAGTTTTACTTACGGAGGTAATGGAGGGGCAGGGCGAGTAGCTATTAACGGGGTGCGTTATGGCGGTGGCGGTGGTGGTGCTGCTTTTTATATCGGCCATAACTTCGGCGAAGGCGGTATTGGCGGCTCAGGTGGCGGCGGTATTGGTGGCGACTACTTTACTCCGCCACTAGAGGGCGGCGATGCTACTAACTACGCTTCCGGAGGCGGTGGATCATCAAACAATGGCGAGTACTATACGGGCGGCGGCAGCGGCTACCAAGGCATTGTAATAATTAGATACCAGATTGCTTAAAGAGGAAATCATGGATTACACATACGAAATCAAAAGAATAGAGCCAAAGGCAGAATACCTTGTGGTAGCCTATAAATGTGATGGCTATCCAGACTTTACGCGATCTTATAACCCGACCGACTTTTCGGAAGAACACATCGCATCTATTATTCACGGAGGGGCTGCTGTAGCGGTAGAGTTTTGGCAGCGTCAGGACGCGCACCCAGAAGAGGTAACGATACCTACTGAGGGGTCTGGCAGCTACGAGCCGCCTGTAGTACGCGAAGACATTGATCCTAATTATGCGCCAGAAATAGAGCCTCAGCCTGAGTACGATTTTTTTACTCAGTACATAACTCTGAATCTAATTGAAGACCCAATGCAGGCTACTGTTGGCTGGACAATTCACGACATGACAGAAGAAGAGAAGGCAGAGTTTCTAAATAACTGGCGTTCTTTTACTGTTGTGACTCCACGCCAAGCACGACTAGAACTAGCCAAGCGCGGTCAGTTATCTAACATCGATCAGATCATCGCGTCACTTCCAGCGGATCAGCAAGAGATAGTACAGATCGAGTGGGAGTATGCCGTATCTGTTGAGCGCAATTCACCTTGGGTGATACAGTTAGGCTCTGCACTGGGACTTGACGAGAAAGGATTAGATGAACTATTCAAAGCTGCTGCCGTTCTTTAGATACCTAAAGCGTATCGGTGATGCCGCAAGCCAGTTGGCAAATGTGGTTATCTTCTTTGGCGAGAACCCAAACGAGTCGATCTCTGGTCGCTCATGGCGTTTACGCCAAAATCGATTCTGGGGTAAAATGCGTATATTAGTTGATTGGCTTGCATCTCCATTTGAGGCCGACCACTGTGAGAAATCTCACACCAATGACGTTGCAAGGGCTGCGGCGCTAATTAAAGATCAAGGGTTGTAGTTATGGAAGTTGTCGATTTGGTTTTGAGATGGATCGTTGCGCCGATTGCGGCGGTTGTTGTAATGATGTATCGACAGCAACAGCAACACCACACGGCTCTTGCGGTTTTACAAAATCAAGCGGACATCGTTAAATCAAATCATGATCGTGAGATCAGGGAGATCAAGGATATGCTTAACAAGATTCTTGAGAAGCTAGACGAGAAGGCCGATAAATGATCGGTGTTACCGAACTAATCGCGGGTATATTCAAGCCAGCGGCAGAGCTTATTGACGAGCTGCATACATCTGAGGATGAGCGCCTACAGGCTAAAGGTCATCTTCTCGATGTGCAGGCCGCAGCCATGCAGAAGGTCTTTGATTACGAGACCAGCCTGATCGAGTCACAGTCTAAAATCGTTCACGCAGAAGCATCCTCGAACCACTGGCTGACTGCCAACTGGCGACCAATCACAATGCTCACGTTCCTTTGCCTAGCGGTAGGCGACTCTATGGGATGGCTTACTGCGCCGCTCAGGGATGAGGCGTGGACACTGCTTGAGATAGGCTTGGGTGGCTACATACTTGGACGCTCTGGCGAGAAGATCGCCAAGACGATCAAACAATGATGCTGACCGTTGTAGCAGCCCTTTACGTTCTTGGCTCAATCGGCATTGCCGCTCTAATGGTCTACGCGCTAATTAAGAGCTGGCGCGAGTGAGTTACTTTAGTCAGGACGAGCTGCGCTGTAAGTGCGGCTGTGGGGAGTACAAGTTTGATGATGAAGCTCTTGATAAGCTCAATGATATTAGGCGTGATTTTGGTCGGCCTATTACTGTTACCTCTGGGTATCGTTGCAGCAAGCATCCGATAGAGGCTGTTAAAGCTACTCCAGGCGCTCATACAGAGGGAAAAGCGGTTGACCTGGCCGTTGACCGTGCCGATGCGCTAAAGTTGCTGAAAATCGCTCTCCGGCATGGAGTACAGCGTGTCGGCGTAAATCAGAAAGGAAGCAGTCGCTTCATTCATCTCGATTGGTCAACAGACCTACCAAGCCCAACAATCTGGAGTTACTAATGTCCAAAGGTTCAAAGCGCCGACCAGAAGATAAGAAGAAAATCGACCAAAACTGGGATCGCATCTTCGGCAACAAAGAAAAGAAAAGTAATAAGAAGTAAATCGTTATAACAACACGGTCTAAAAGCACGCCAATATAATTATCAAATATGTTTACAGCGTTGCGCTGCTAGCGTAAAGTTCACTCATCGGCTGCGTAGACGGCCATTAAAAACGGAGTGAGTTTTATGGAATTGATTGAATGGCTAGACAATACAAGCCCACACTGGCGTGATGGTGACATCGCGCTTAATGACGATGAGTTGCTTGAGCGGCTTATCGTTGACTTCTTCAAGCGACGACCAGATTGGCTGGACGACATCGTGCCGCCTTGCATTGAGAGGGGCAGGCTTGAGTGGGTTGCTAACCTGTTCGAGCCTATGGCTTGCGGGTCGTCTGTTACTCAGGCGAAGTACACTATTTTCGGTTACATAATGACCACTCTAATCGATGACCTGATCGATTTAGAAGCTAAGTGCTACTAGGAGGTAGTTATCATGGAAATGAGCGAGAACATCAATGAATTAGCAGAGGCGCTAGCAGCGGCTCAGGGAGAGATGGGTGCGGCGGTTAAGGATGCAGCAAACCCATTCTTTAAATCTAAATACGCTGACCTGGGTGAGGTTGTCAGAGCGGTTAAGCAGCCATTCGCTAATCACGGCCTGAGTTACACTCAGTTCCCAATTCGAGAAGGCGAGTCGGCTGGCGTTGTGACTATGCTAATGCATACTTCAGGGCAGTATATCCGTCAGGGATATACATTGCCGTTAGCTAAGTTTGACGCGCAGGCTACCGGCTCCGCAATAACGTACGCAAGACGTTACGCTTTGCAGTCAATTGCCGGGATACCTTCAGCCGATGACGATGGAAATCAAGCCGTCCAGGCTGCTCCAAAGGAAATACCTGACGAGTTGGCGGAGCACAATAGAGTAGCTCAAGAGTGCTGGTCGTCGGTTGCTTGTATCAAGCAGGCGATTGAAGATGGTCAGTGGGATGAGCTGGCCGAGGCTTGGGAGGAGCTTACCAACGACGAGAAAAAAGCGTTGTGGGTTGCTCCATCGAAGGGTGGTATCTTCACTACCGCAGAGCGCAAGGCTCTAAAAAGTGATGAATTTAACCAGGCGCGAAAAGCGCGATTAGGAGAGTAAAAATGAGCGATATGGTGGGTGGTATTTATCCAAAAGTAAAAAGCGAACGGTCACCTGATTTTGTGATCTGCAAGATGAGCATTAACGTGTCGCAGTTCCGCGAGTGGATGCAGGGATACATGAAGGAGAATCCTAGTGAGGAGTGGATTAATATGGACTTCCTAGTCTCACGCGCTGGGAAGGGCTACGCCAAGCTCGATAGCTGGAAGCCAGATCAGGCTCCACAGCAGCAAGTAGCATCAGAAGACGTGCCGTTCTAATGGTCATCAACTTGGGTGACAAGCTCAAGGCTGCTCAGGCTCGAAAGGGTCTGAGTGGTGTCGAGCTAGCGAAACGTCTGGACACAACGCCGCAGCAGTTGTCGAGGTGGCGCAACTCCAGGGACTTGAGTTTTAATCTGGTTCTTAGGATATGTGACGCACTTGACGTTACAGTTAGTGAATTTGTGGCATAAAAAAGCGCCCATTTCGGGCGCAAACCCACAGGGGATTGTGGGACTACGGAGGGTAGTTGACCTCATTATAATCGGAGGTAGTCGATGTCAGCAAAAGATATTCTTGAGAGAGTTCAGAAGTATAAGCGCACAGGCGAGGGCAAATGGATAGCAACTTGCCCAGCTCATAACGATTTGTCACCATCACTGTCAGTCAGTGAAACGCCAGAGGGTAAGGTTTTACTCAAGTGCTGGAGTGGCTGCGGTGCGCTAGACATTATCACAGCTATCGGCCTAGACTGGTCGGCGCTGTTTCCACCTAATGACAACTATAGGGCTATGGCTCCACCTAAACGTGAAGAGCTTGAGGACTTTGTGGTTGAGCTTGCAGAGTATGCAAAAAAGTCAGGTCAAAGGCTGTCAGATCAAGACAAGGCGCGATACGCTCAGGCGTTAAAGCGTGGCGGACAGAAGAACGGGTTTGTGTCTACGGTAGTAGCCGAGGTATTAATTGGTGAGGCTGATGAATTGTTAAGGGGTATGGAGTGAGCATACAGGCGATCAACTGGGCGCTTAATGAAGTAAGTGGTATATCGGCAACACAGAAATGCATCCTTCTCACAATAGCAGACAGAGCCGACAGTAACGGTTACTGCTATCCAAGCTACGAGGATATATGCGCTAGATCGTGTGCTAATCGGAAGACGGTAGCAACCGCAATCAAGGCTTTGAATGACGCCAGGCTATTGAAAAAAATCAAGAGGTACAATAAATCCACCATCTACTGTTTGGCTATTAGCCCCGATTTCGGACTTATTAAAAGCGGTGTTAGTAGTACCGATATTGGAACTGGCGGTAGTACCGATATTGGTACTTTCAGTAGTACCGATATTGGAACTCTAACCATCATTGAACCACCAAAAGAACCATCATGGCGTTCAAGGTTCGATGAGTTCTGGTTTAACTACCCCAAAAAAGTTGGCAAGCCAAAGGCAGAGCAGTCATTTAAAAATTTGACAGTGAAGGATCAAAAGGCTTTACTCGGTGCTCTTGGTGGTTATCAGTTTTCCACTGAGAAGCAATATATTCCATTCCCCGCCACATTTATAAATCAAAGAAGGTGGGAGGATGAGCAGGATAGCAAACAGTCAGGCTCAAGCGGAGGGTTTGAGATATGAACACAATTCCACAGCGTGAGGTCGAGGACTTCACCGACAAAGACTTGCAATCAATCTACTCTCAGGTAGAGGATTTGGATGTAGTAGGCATTGATAGCTTCTCAGAGGAGTTCTTAGAGCATTTAGAGGCAAACCCTACCCAAAGCGGGGTTCAGCTCCCTTGGGCTGAGGTGAGCGATCTGGTGCGTCTGAGGCCATCTGAGATTTCGGTGTGGGCTGGCATTAACGGACACCAAAAATCTACAGTGCTTTCTCAATGTCTCACTTATGCCGCGCAGCACGTAAAAGTTGGTCTTGCGAGCTTTGAGATGCCACTTATCGATACGTCTAAATTGATGTGCCAACAGTCAGCCGCTAGTGATAACCCGCCAAGAGAGTACGGCGAGAGATTCATTCGATGGGCTAAAGATCGAGTTTATTGGTATCGGGTCTTGGGTGGCGTTAAGCCGTTGCAGTGCCTTGGTGCGATCAGCGCGATGGCAAAGCGAGGCTGCAAGGTTGTGGCAATTGATAACCTACAATTTACTGGGGTGACAGATGACACAGAAAGGGAGCGGCTATTCTTCAACCAGCTTGTCGGGCTTGCCGAGGCTCTCAAGATTCACATTTGCGTTGTGCATCACGTTCGCAAGCCAGAGCGCGGAGGCGATGAGTATATCCCGACACGGTTTGATGTGCGGGGTGGCGGGACAATTACCGACCAGGCGCATCTTTTGTTCATCGTCTGGCACAACAAGCTAAGGAAGTCGGCACTTCAAAAGCAGGAGTATCGAGCACAGTTGACAGCCAGAGAGGTAGAGGAAATAGAGAATGGTTCAGACTTAAAGCTGATTGTGGCGAAGCAGCGGTCGGCAGAGTTTGAGGGTACGATTAACCTGTATCAGACAGCAGGCCGATCATTCAAGAAGTCAAAGAACGGCGCGAAGCTGTTTATCGAGGGTATATGACAAAGAAGGTTGCAATGGATTTTGTGAACACTCAGAAGTTTTTAACGTGGCAAACCTTCACGGTAAATGACATCGTGAACCGGACTGGCTGCGATAAGGGCGCGGCATACAACGCCATTGAGACGTTGATGTCTATGGATATGATTAACAGGTGCTCTAAGGTTCGAGGCGTGACAAAGTATGTCAGAGCGCACCAAATGGCTAAATACATGCGAATGAGTTGGAGGAGTAATGACTGTGGGGAAAAAGAACACTACAAAGGAATGCACTTTTTCGGCAACGAGCATACAGGTTGGCGGGGAGCATTATAAGAAGCTAAAGATTCAGCCGATTGATTACATCATTGAAAATGGTCTCGGATATTGCGAGGCCAATATCATCAAGTATGTGACTCGGTGGCGCGATAAAAACGGCATCGAGGACTTGCGGAAGGCCAAGCACTACATTGATATTTTGATTGAGAGAGAATGCAATGGAAATGACTAGGCTAGAAGAAATGCGCGAGCAAGTGACGCAGTACCATAGAAAGCATCCAGAAGTTTGGTCTATGTTTGTTTCGTTTACGTTACAAATGATTAATAAGGGCTATAAGAACTATTCAGCTAAGGCCGTATTTGAGCGAATTAGGTGGGAGAAAGACGCTGGTGGCGATGGCGTTGCTGAGTTTAAGGTTGGCAATAACTATCCATCATTTTATGCAAGGCGATTTATGAGAGCGTATCCAGAGCATGAGGGGTTCTTTAGAACCCGAAAGCAAACAAGTGAAGATTCGCCAGCAACTTATAAGCCAGAGTTAAAGCCGGAGGATTGTTATGGGTGAGTCTTGGCAGGTCAATAATGACTTTCAGCGACAGCAGTTGATTGAGTTTATCAACGCGAATAAAGACAAGTGCATTACGTTCAATCTCGCCAAGGGCAATCGCACTAGTAAGCAGAATAGCGCGATCCATGCGTACTGCCGCGAAGTGGCTCACCATCTTGCTGCGGGAGGCCACGATTTCCGTGATGTACTTAAACAGGGAATCGAGATCGAGCCAAGCATGGAGCTGGTAAAAAAATACATGTGGGTTGGGATACAAAAAATTCTATTTGATAAAGATGAGACCAGTGCGCTCGATCCTGAAGAGGTCGATCAAGTTTATCAGGTGATGTCTAAGGCTCTGGCTGAGAAATACGCCATAAGTGTGCGATTTGGCGGCAAATGATACTATTGGCGTAATTTTTAAGGGGGTACGTTATGGATCATCCGTTAGTTGAGTTTTGCGGGAGTGACTTGCAAAAAACGATAGTTGAAGAGGTTATAGTTAAAGGCAGACCTCTTAGCCATGTATGCAAAGAGAACGGTGGTGACGAGAGAACGTGGCGCAGCTCTAAAGCTCGCCTATTGAAAAAGGCGGCAAATCAAGGCTACTCGCCAGGCCACGACTGGCATCACCCGGTTCCAGATGGTCATAAGATCAAGGGCGTTTCTACTTTTTACGATGAGGACGGCAAGCCTGTTCGCCAGTGGGTTAAGTCTCAGACAGACCAGCAGCGTCAGTTTGAGATACTGGTTGAGCGCCTTGAGAACGCTATGGAAGGGCTGAAGTCATTCAAGCCTAGCAAGCCGCCAGCAACAGCAGACGATGACCTCGTCTCTCTTTTGACCATCACAGATTTCCACCTCGGTATGTATGCCTGGGAAGCCGAGACCGGCGATGACTGGGATATGCAGATAGCTAGAGATGTATTCTTAAACTCAATCAGCGATATGATTAAGGCAACTCCAAAGTCCGGCACGGGTATTCTTTGCCAGCTAGGTGACTTCCTACACTGGGATGGAATGCTGGCGGTCACTCCGCAGTCTGGTCATATCCTTGATGCTGATACACGCTACGGAAAGCTGGTAGAGATGTCGATGTCGGTAATGACAGAGGCAGTAAAGATGATGCTTAAACGCTACGGGAAGGTTGTTGTAGTTTCTGCGGAAGGCAATCACGACATCAGTGGAAGTATCTGGCTTAGAAAGCATATCAAGCACGTATTCGCTGACGAACCACGAGTAGAGATCATTGATAATGAGTTCCCGTATTACGCATACCTGCACGGTCAAACGATGATTGGCTTTCATCACGGTCACAAGATGAAACTTGCAAACCTGCATAAACTGTTTGCTAGCGAGCCACGGTTTCGAGAAATGTGGGGACTGAGTAATACCTGCTACATCCATACAGGGCATTATCATCACGAGAAGGTCGTAGAGGATGGCGGGGCTATCGCAGAGCAGCACCCAACTCTTGCGGCTCGTGACGCTTATGCAGCCCGTGGAGGCTGGGTATCTCAGCGCGGAGCAAAGGTAATCACCTACCACAAAACAGATGGGGAGATTGCGCGCGTAACAGTGAGGCCAAGAACATGATTGATTTGACGGTCGTTAAGTTGCCAAAGGGTAGCGCCATTCTACTTACAGCAAACATTGGCGGTGCTACTACCAGCATATCAAACCCAAATCACACGGATGTTTATACTGATACATTCCCAGACGGTATTACTATTGATATGCCTATCGATAAATTCTACAACCTGTGGCTAGAGAACTTGGTCGCTGACTACGAGGTCATTGAAGTCGGCTCTAATGAAAAAGGGGAAATCCACTAATGCCAATAAAGCGAGATGCCGCTGACATTGCCTTTTCAAAGGCCATACGCAAAAGAGACAAGTGGTGCTTGGTTTGCGGCAGAGAGGACACACTCGAATCCTGTCATATATACGGCCGCAGAAATAAGGTTGTGAGATGGTCAGCCGATAACGCGTTCGCCATGTGCCACTATCATCATCGGGCAATGACAGAGAATCCGCTAGAGATGTCTCGCCTTTGCCATCAATTGTTTGGTGATGGTCATATGGAAATTCTGAGGGAGAAGTCTCAGGGAATAATGAAGACTAACAAGCTCTTGAGAGCAGAGATCGCCAAGCATTACCGAGAAGAGCTAAAAAAGATGGAGGATGACCCAGAGTATCAATTGGTTAGCTGGAACTAAAATAAATCATCAAAAGTGTTGAACATTAATAACCAGATGAGTATATTCAGTTGGCAAGCCACAATAACGTGGTGAAAGGAGGGTAACAAAATGAGTGAAATCAAATTAGCAGTTCTAACAATGGGTGTGATCTTGTTGTTCTTTGGCGCGACCGGGAGCGGCGACATGAAAGAAGAGGAGCTTCATCTAGCAAGTTATTGCAAGATGGTATCTGTGCACATTCAATCTGGCGGGAAAGGGGGTTGGCCGGACTATAAGGGCAATTATGCGGAGGCTTGCAAATGATGATTGCTGGGGACAAGTTTGGCGAGCTGATTCTTGATGTTGATAACGAGGGCAGCGTTCTCATTCATAGCCGGTTTTTTGATCTTGATGACCTCTCAAAGCTAGACGCTCTCAAGGATTGGATAACCGATCTTCAAGAAGTCTATAATGAGACGCTTGAAGATTCTAATTTTCTAGCCTCTAAACCGCTTGAGGAGCTTTGATTTATGGATGAGACCTATATGACTCGATCCGAGATCGCTGAGGCTCTTGGTATCACCGAGGACGCTGTAAAGTCGCTGCTTTACCGAGCCGCGAGGAAGATCAGAGAGCAGCACCCAGAGCTTAGAGAGTGGATATCTGAGGAGGTAGCATGAGCGAGCCGGTCGATGATAGAACCTTAGAGTTTTTCGTATCCCGTAGATATCACTGGAAGTCACTGCTACCACATCAACAGCTATCAATGGCATCAGAGCTTCTCAAGCACCGTTTGGTGGAGAAGCAGATGCTTGCGTTTATCGCCGATTCGATTGATGATAAGACTGCGATGAGACAGTACAGGAATCTGGTTAAAGGCGATGAGTGAAGTAGGCGATTTAGTTACAGAATATGATAGTGGTGATGCGCTAGTTGCTATACAGGCAGCTTGCCAGATGGCAGAGCGGTTTGGTGAGGACTTCGCCATAATGATGGACTTGTCTGTCACTCCGCTATGGGCGGCGTCAGAGCCACCACTAGAGATCATTCGATGCCCGCAGGTCTTTAGGAAAGATAAAAGACCTACGATCAGCAGGGTGATAAAATAGGGCTGGCTCAAAACTCCGTGGCGAGCCGCAGCGTCAAAAGGCCGGATGCCGGTCGAGCCAGTTATTTCATTGGGCTTAATTCGGTCAACTGCGGCACTTTTAATATCATACTGCACAATTAAGAGATTGCAGCCATGAAGCAAGCGGTCAATATATATTGGAATCTAATCGAAGCGGGTGGAATGCCTAATGAGTCGGGCACGTACTTGGTTGCGTTTGATGATGGCACGGTTGAGTCGTATCCAATGGAGGATGATGACATTGTCACCGGCCAAATTAGAGCAGGCAGAACGCGAGGGGTATATTGGTCTGAACCCATACCTCATCCAGATTCGTAGCGGCCATTCCATAGATACCTCAAGAGGTGATCGATGATAGAGATGAAGTTAAATCGGGCGGCACTAGAAGACATTGTTGATCCAATGTGGAGAAGGCAAGTGCCTTTCGCCATGTCCCATGCCATAAATAGAACTCTGATAGCCTCGCGAATAGAACAGCAGAAGGCAATGGATAGGCAGATACAGGGCGGGCCAACTAGATTCACTAGGGCAGGCATACGTTACAAATCAAGCAAGAAAAGAGATTTACAGGGAACTTTGTATTACGCCGCAGATCGACCATACATGAAGACTATTATTGATGGTGGACAAGTTATAGCTAAGAGAAAAAAGCTTTCTGAGCCTGTAAGCGTAAGGCTTGATAAGTTCGGCAATATACCCTCGGGAGGGGGTAAAAACAAATATACCGCGAGAGCAAAAGGGGACTCTAAGTTTTTTCTTGGCATTCCTAGAGGTAGGAGAGGAGAAAGGTTTAGAGGTATCTGGAAAAGAACTGGAAAGCCAGGATATAGCAAAAGAGGAAAGGCTAGAGGCAAGATTAAGCTGATGGTTAGCTGGTCTAGAGGAAATCGAAGTCAAAATAAGTCTTTTAACGCATATAAAGTAGTTCAAGACCATGCTCCGCAATACTTTCGTAGGCAGCTAGCCGTCTCTCTTAGGAAGGCCATAAGAACATCTAAGAATAGACGCCCAACAGGGTTTTAATATCCCACGGATAAAAAGAATTGTGCTCAAGGCTATCCCATGGATGGCCTTTTTTTTGCCCAGCGATTCCGAAAATAGCTTTTTCTTGATCGGCTATCCCACGGTTGGCAAAAAAAGTGCTCGGGTCGGGCAGATTGGTCAAAAAATAACCAAAAATACAAAGGCTATCCCACGGTTGGCAAAAAAAGTGCTCGGGGCACGGAAATTGATCAAAAAATAACCAAAATACGAAGGCTATCCCATGGCTATCCCACGGATAGCGTGGAACATGCGTGGAACATCCAAAAGTGACCAAAAATGCCCAAAAGTGACAAAAAGCGTCACATTTCGGGGCGAATCGGTTAAAAATAGCAAAAATCCGGCCGGATTGGTCAAAAAGTGATCAATTTCTGGCAAGGGCGGAAATTCTCGGGCAATTTTGCGCGGGGTTTTTGTTTTGGGTGAGTTGCTCCCCATTTTTGCGGGGGAATTGTTCCCGGTGATTGCTTTTGACTCGGGCGAGTCGCTCGGGGCGATTTTGGGCGGGGTTTTTTGTAGGTATAGGGAGGGGCGATATAAGGGGGGAGAAATAAGCAAAAATAAGGGGGCATAAAAACCAATATAACTAGTCCAAAATATTATAAGCAATATTGTTTACACTACGCCGGTCGCGCTGTAATGTTCGCTCCATGGCGCTATATCGCGCCGAAATTAATAACCGGGGTTTTTTATGTTTAATCGAATCGAAATTGTCGGCTTTTCTCTGATATTGCTTTTATTAGTTTGCGGAATTGCCTTAGTCAATATTGCTGCATTTGTTGGCTCTGAAACTCTTTTCGGGTACGGGCTTTTGTTTACGCTTTTAAGCATACCTGTTGGGCATGTTGCCATGTTCCTAGTCGAGGGATACGGCAATGAATAACCGGGGCTTAGTAATCACTAGCGGGCTTTTTTTGGTCGGCGCGCTTTATGGGTGCGCTTATATATTGCAACCCAATGCGGGCTGTTTAATTGGTTTTCTGGGGTTTTTATTTGTCGCTTGTATTAGTGCGGCCTTGTCAATTAATGGGGGTGTGAAATGAATAACTGCGAAAGTGTTTCGGGCGTTGAGTTTTATCAAGTGAATAATGACGTTAACGGCAACCCCCGCTATGTGGTGCATTTTTTGGCGTTTGCCTCTGATTATGAAACCGCGAAAGAGCGGGCGAATTCTATCGGAT
>Ga0209771_1001632_pt1 | contig 14255 bp, 8 predicted proteins | sample SaaInl59LU_5_DNA_FD_184639 | JGI IMG/M metagenome (GOLD analysis project Ga0209771, IMG submission 184639) | Marine microbial communities from expanding oxygen minimum zones in the Saanich Inlet - ESP_59LU_5_DNA (SPAdes) (version 2) | ecosystem: Environmental > Aquatic > Marine > Intertidal zone ...
TGTAGATGAAAACGGCAAAGTATATTTGCCAACAAAAGACTTTACCTTAAGTGGTGCAGATATTACATTTACAAGTACACCTGCTAGTAGTCTACAAATTGTTGTAAGACAGCAGGATTACTTTGCAGAGATTGGTAATTACACAGCAGGCAGCGGCGATTTTGGACACAGCATTGACTGTGATCACACAGGTAAGAGAGTTATTGTTGGTGCACCTAATGCAACTATTGATGCTAAAGCAAACAGCGGTGAAGCATATCTTTATGCACAGTATGCTGAGAAGTTCATTGCAGATGGAACAACAAAAGCGTATACAACATCTAACACACTGCAAACAAAAATCTATGTTGAAGTAAACGGTGTACTACAAATTGAAACAGATAACCCAGATGTTCCAACAGACAATGATGGTTCAACTGACGGATATTACACACGTTCAAGTAACACTGTTACATTCAAATACACTCCTACTGCAGGTGACGTAATACAAGTATACACAGGCACATTTACACAGATGCAGCAAATTGATCAGTTGGATCTAGATGACGAAACAAACGGCGAAGAGCAGTTTGGTATTAGTGTTAGTATTGATACTAAAGGCAGTATCATTGCTATTGGATCACCAGGCGAAGATGAAACAAATCCTAACACAGGCAGTGTATTCATTCTGCAGGACGCAGGCAAAAACTACGCTAGTGTTACCAGTAAAGAAGGCAGTGGCTATAGTGTCACTTCAGGACACACCTTGTTCGTTGATGACCGTGAAGTAACCATTAGTTCAACAAGTAGTGACGCAGCAGATTTGGCACAAGACATTATTGATGCAGCAATCCCGGGTGTAACTGCAAGCAAGAACAGTAGTGATCAACTTGTTATTACAACAACTAACACAGAACTATATAATAAACTAAGTGTAATGCCTGGAACAGGAACTAGTTTCCAGACTGGTGCAATTGTTGATCCGTTTAAACTTACACAAAAGATTAGCCATCCACAAGCATTTGAAAATGAAAACTTTGGTGAAAAAGTAGCATTTGATAAGCATGTGCATGTTGGCACAAGTCAATACAGTGACACACGCAATCTTGTTATTGCAAGTGACAGAGCAAGCACACTGCTTCCAACAGGATTTGACATTGAGACAAATACTAACAGTGAAGATTACTTGAGTGCAACAACAACGTTTGATGAAAGTGGCACAACATTCACTGACAGACGCACACAAAGCGGCGCAGTGTATGTGTATGAACTGCTAAACTCAAACACACCAACACTTGCTAACCCAAGTAAGATGGTGTTTGGTCAGCAACTCAAGAGCACAAACATACTTGAACTGGATCAATTTGGCAGCGCAGTTGCGTACAGTGATAACAGAATATTTGTCGGTGCTCCTAATGACACAACAAACTATGCTAACAGTGGTAGTGTATATGAGTTTAACAACAATGCAAGAGCAGGTAGTTGGAATGTATTACGCAGTGAAGGCACAAGAGTTGATGTAACTCAAATAAATCGTGTTGCACTTTACAATAAAAAGCAAGGCCAAGTTAGTGTATTCCTTGATTATATTGATCCAGCAAAAGGCAAAATTGCAGGTGTTGCTCAAGCAGAACTTAGTTATGTGAGTCATCAAGACCCTGCATTATATGATAATCTTTGGAACTACAAGTACAAAAATAGACTATGGTGGGACACAAGCACTGTACATTACTTAAATCCAGAGCAGGGCAATATTGATTTCCGCACTGCTCATTGGGGAGTAGCATTTCCTGGATCAAGCATTGACATTTATGAGTGGATCGAAAGTTCAACACCACCAAGTCAGTACACAGGTGAAGGCACAGTAAAAGACGTAACACAGTTTAACACTGCAAACGTATACGATAGTAGATCAGATAGCACACAGCCTCGCTACTACTTCTGGGTCAAGGACATTACAAGTGTTCCGGCGAAAGCAGAATTTAGAACTATCAGTGCAGACAGTGTGAGAAGCCTAATTGAAGATCCTAAAGCAGCCGGCTTGCCGCACGTTGCATTCTTGGACACAGATGCAGTTGCACTATATAACTGTAAACAGTATTTTGCAGACAAGGATACAGTACTAAGCATTAACTATGATGTAGTTAAGAATGAAGGTGTACTGCACAGCGAGTTTGAACTTTACGGCAGAGGCAACACTGACCAAGCAATCCCAACAAGAATGTATACAAAACTTGTTGACAGTTTGGCAGGCAGCGACAGCGTTGGCAACTTAGTTCCAGATCCGTTCTTGAGTGAAGTTGAAAAGTACGGTGTACTTACACAGCCACGCCAGGGCATGTTTGTTAACCGTGCTGCAGCACTTAAAGTTCTAACACAGTATACCAACAGTGTTCTTGTAAAAGCACCATTTGCTAGAAATGCAAGTCTAACAAAACTATTAAGCAGTGAGAATATTCCAACAGTTAATAGTGGCGAGTATAACACCAGTGTTGACTCAGTACAAGAAAGAGACTTTTTGAATACTGCTATCCTAAGCACTGGTTATAAAGTGCTTGTGCTTGAAGATGAAAATCACAGCAACTACTGGACTATCTACACACTACAAGCAGACAAAACTTGGCAGCTAACAAATATCCAGGCTTATAACACAAGTGATTACTGGAACTATGCAACCTACTATGCAACAGGCTATAGTGCAACAACTGTTCCAAAATATCAAGTAACACTGGAAGCAGACCTGCTTACTCTCACTCAAGCAGTAGAAGGCGATATAGCAAAAGTGACCAGCAATGATGAAGGCAACTTCAGTATGTTTGTTAAGACAAGCACAGGCTGGGATGAAGTTATTATTGAGCGCGGCACACTGCAGTTTAATGATAGTTTGTATAGTTTTGCAACAACCAACAGTAACTTTGAAGCAACAGGTTTTGACAATGACGGTTTCGACTTTGCTGCATTTGACAAAGTACCTGCACAAGAGATTAGACAGATTGTAGATGCTCTTAAAACAGATGTGTTTGTTGGTGACTATGAAATAAACATGAACGAACTGTTCTTCCGCTTGATGGAGTATGCACTTAATGAAAACAACTTCAGTCAAGACTGGTTGTTTAAGACATCATTTATCACAGTTGCACATAAGATTCGCAGTTTGGATCAGTACAATACATTTAAGTTTGACAACACAAACTTTATTGAGGACTTTATTAATGAAGTAAAACCTTACAAAACTAAGATTCGCGAGTATGTAAGCAAGTATGATAAGGTGGACACTTATGGCAGTGACACTACAGACTTTGATGTGCATGCATACTATGATGAAAGTTTACGCTACTTCCGTAAGCCAAGCGGCGAGCGTAGTGGCGATGAAATACTACAAGCACAAGGACTCAACAAGCCTTGGAGTGAGAACTATGGTTATAGACTGGACAGTATCCAGATTGTAAATGCTGGTACTGGATATATCACAGATCCAACAGTAACTATTAGCGCACCACAACTTGCAGGCGGTGTACAAGCAGTTGCAGTTGCAAAAACAAACGGCGATACAATTATCAGTATTACAATGACAAACAAAGGCAGCGGTTATACCCAAGAGCCAACTATTACTGTAACTGGTAGTGGCACAGGCGTACTAGTAAGTCCTAGAATCGTAAACAATACTGTAAGAAGTTTTGATACTACTTTAAAGTTTGATCGTATTACATATACAAGTAGCATTAAAGATTGGGCAGCGAGCACTGCTTATACAGCAGGTGACGTCATTGCTTATCAGAATACTGTAACTGGTACACAAGAAGTATATGATTGTGTGGTATCATTTACAAGTGGTGCAACATTCAGTGTTGAAAATGCAAGCGGCAATACTGTACTAACCGTTAAACCTGATGCAGAATTCACTAATACTGCAGATAGAATTGCTGCTTACTACTATCCAACCAGTGGAATGATTGGTGATGACTTAGAGTTATTGCAAAAAGGCACTGGATATTTAGGTACTAAAGTTACCGGACCGGGCTTTGATCAGAATCCGGGCTTTGATAGTGGCAACTTTGATACTGTTGCGTTTGATAACTTTGAGATTGATAGTGATGGGTTAGTAGTTCTCGCAGGTCTTGATACAACTATTACTAGTTTGTTTACTGATTTAGCACTAGGCACCCGACCAGAAGATATTAACATCGACGGTGCGGGTTTTGTTGACACTTATAACAGTCATGCGCCAGAAGAATTAATTCCAGGCAGAGTGTATGATACACTTGATATGGAAGTGTATACACATCCAAGCAACGATTTTGAAGCAGATGGCAATGCAATGGAAATCCGCTACACTAGCTTTACTGATACCACAGGAGCAGTAACTGACTTCCAGTATGGCGATCCATTAAAAAGCAAAGATGATTTCGACACACTAATTGTGTACAAAAATGCTGATCGCCAGTATAGTTTCACTACAAACTACGCTACCAAGACTATTACACTGCCGAGCGCACTCACTGCAACAGACATACTGCATGTTTATGCATATGGTCAAACTGGCGAGAAGATGATTGGCGAGTTTACTTTTGATGGTGACGGAACAACAGAAATATTCATTCTTGCAAGCGATCCTCAATCAGTTGGACAAACACTTTGTTTTGTAGATGGTATAGAATCTTTCCCAACCTTTGGAAATTCAGACGGTAAAACTACTATGACATTTACTGGTGCGCCAGCAAATGGTGCGCACATTCATGTGTTTACGTTTAATCAAGCAACATCTAGACTTGCACCTAGTAAGTATAAACTACAAACAACTGCAATGACTGCAAGTACATATACATATGCACTTGATAATACTGTACAATATGCACAGCCTTACAGTGCAAACACAGTTGTTGAAATTGATGGTGTAAGATTACGTCCAGCAAACAGTAAGTATTACATAGGTGATGGTAGTACGCTACAGTTTAACATTGCAACAACAGCGGGCGAAATTTATATTGTTAATCCGGGCGACATTGGCGTTGCAGTGATACAACAAAGCACAAACACTACACTAAATGCTGTTCGTAATGTTGATTATACTGCAACAACAGGCAATTTATACATTACAATGACCACTGCGCCAGCAGCCGGCGACACGGTTATTGTATACAATCGTGCAAGTGCAGAATATACTATTAGTGGCGATGGCACAGAGATTACTATTGATGGCAGTGTAAGTTTCTCAAGTTCAAGTACAATGCGTATTAACACATTTGCTAATCATGATCCACTGCGCATGCAAACAAAAGTACACGTTGGACAAGGCACAGGCTCAATCACAGTTATTGATGAATTTGACGAAGTTGGATTTGACAGTGCTGGATTTGACCGTAGCAGCGTTGTTGGTACAGTTGGCACATATGACCTAGACAGAACAGTTACTAACGTAAACAACTTCTGGGTAACAGTGGACGGTGTTAGATTACACCCGGGTGATTATATCACTAACGGCACAAGTATAGAAATGAGTGCATCTACACAAGCAACTATTACTGGTACCAGCGTTATTGTAATAACACATATCAGTGAAAATCAGATACAACCAAGTATTGGCTTTAGAATTTTCAAAGACTTGAATGATAATGTTGAATATTTGAGAATGTGTAAAGATGCTACTACTAGTATTACGCAGGATGTTCTTGTTGGTGATACAAAGATTTATGTTGAAGATGCAAGTGTCCTTCCTCAGGTTAATGTTAATAGCGAGTATCCCGGTGTTGTGTTTATAGGTGCAGAGCGTGTTACTTATTGGGAAATCAATACAACAGACAACTATATCACTGGATTACGCAGAGGAACAGCAGGCACACCGATACTAAATCGTGTCGTTCCGGGCTTCCTAGTAGTTGACGGAAGTAGAGATCAGTACTTGCCTGCTGCAGACACACATACAAAAACATGGTATGATTTAGGAAGTGGTGCTGCAGCAGACGGGCTTGGAATACAGCAAAGTTCAACTGTAAATGCTAACTTCTTGAAAGCATGTGAAGCACAAGTACCGAACTATAAAGCAGAGCTTAACGCAGCAGAGTATGCGGTAGATGGCTATGTAGATGATGACTATGTTGAGAGACTGTTTTAATGGTTGATAAATATGTTAGCGGAGTTTAAAGAATGACAATTATACTAAGAGCAACTAAAAGTACTGCACTCACACATGCACAACTGGATGGCAACTTTACCGATCTAGACGGACGTACTACAACTATTGAAGGTGCGTACATTTCAAGTGTTAATGGCGTAACTCCTGTTAGCAACGCATTAACTATTGACACAAGTAATTTAACAGAAGATCCAAGTGCTACTGTATCAAGTGGCACAATGTATTACACCGATGCTCGCAGTAGAGCAGCAATCAGTATAACAGACAGCGGCGGCGACGGCAGTTTAGCATACAATAGCAGCACAGGTGTTATTACATATGTAGGCCCAAGTGCAAGTGAAGTCAGAGCACATTTCAGTGCAGGCGCAGGTATTACACTAAGCAGTGGTGAGATTAGTATTGCTGCTGGACAAATTAAAGAAAGTATGATTGATTTTGGTGGCGGCGCAGGCGAAGTTGATACAGACAATGTTCCAGAAGGCGCAACTAACCTTTACTATACAGATGCAAGAGTGCTAACAAAGATTCAAGCAACGAGTATTACGAATCTAAGTGATGTTGATACAACAAGTATGACACCAGTCGCAAACGATGTTTTAACTTGGAACGCAGTTGATGGCGAGTGGGAACCAGCACAACCACCTGGTGCAGCAGGCGGCGAAGCAAACACTGGTAGTAGTTTAGGCACTGGTAGTGCAGTATTTAAAACAAAAGTTGGTAGTGATTTAAGATTCCGCAGTATTATTGGCACAAGTCCAATTGTCGCTACAGAAAATACTGATGATGTAACACTTACATTTGCTCCAAGTGCAAGTCTAGATGTAAACACAAACAGAGTTATTAATGTAGTAGATCCTGTTGGCGCACAAGATGCTGCAACAAAAGCATATGTTGATAGTCAGGTTAGCTCAACAGACTTAACACTAGGACTTGCTGGTGATACAGGAACTAGCACAGTATCAACTAGTCAAACCTTAACTATTAATGGTACTGCAAATGAAGTTAATACAAGTGTAAGTGGTCAAATTGTAACTGTAGGATTACCAAATGATGTAACAGTTGCTGGTGCGCTAACAGTTTCAGGCAACTTAACAGTTAACGGTACAACTACAACTATTAGTACCACTGATTTAGCAGTGACAGACGGCAAAATTCAATTGGCTGTGGACAATGAAAGTAGTGATTTAATAGATATTGGATTTGTAGGTCATTACCATAATGGTGCACGAGTAGCACATGCAGGTTTGTTTAGAGATGCAACAGATAGTAAATTTAAACTTTTCGGGGACTATGGAGTAGAACCCAATCAACCTACTATAGATACAAATGACGCAAACTTTACACTTGCAGATTTACAATTACGCAGTTTAGAAATAGGTGATACTGATAATCCAAGTATGGCGATTAGAGGTAGTAGACTAGAAACTATAAACAGTAACCAAAATATTGAAATTGAAACTTCTGGTACTGGTATTGTAGACATAGGTGCAAATGTACAACTAAAAGCACAAAGCGATTTGCGTTTTGCAGATGCAGATAGTAGCAACTGGGTTGCGTTCCAAGCACCGGCAACAGTTGCAAGTAATGTAACTTGGACACTTCCAGCAGCAGATGCAGGTACAAGTGGCTTTGCACTAGTAAGTGATGCAGCAGGTACACTAAGTTGGGCGGCAGCAGGTGCAACAACTACAAGTGACACAACAACAAATGCTGAAGAACAAATATACTTTGGTGATATCACAAGTGGTGCTGTTACAGCAATGCACCATGACGCAGACTTTACATACAATCCAAGTACAGGTACACTAACGAGTGCAGTGTTTAGCGGTGCAGGCACAGGACTAACTGGTACTGCAGCAAGTTTAAGTATTGGCGGCAATGCTGCTACAGCAACAACAGCAAGTGGTGTTACAGCAAACAGTGTAGCACTTGGCACAGACACAACTGGCAACTATGTTGCATTAGGTGCTACAAGTGGCGTTGGTCTAAGTGGTAGCACAAGCAGCGAAACAGCAACATTTACTGTAACAAGTAATGCTACAAACTTAAACACAGTATCAACTATTGTTGCTCGTGATGGTAGCGGTAACTTTAGTGCAGGTACTATTACTGCAGCACTAAGTGGCAATGCAACCACAGCAACAACAGCAGGTACTATTACTAGTCAAGCTAACTCAGCAACAATCACAGCAGCAAGCACAAACACTGCTAACCAGATTGTTCTCAGAGATGGTAGTGGTAACTTTGCAGCAGGCACAATGACTGCTACAGCAACTTCAGCACAATATGCTGACTTGGCTGAGATTTACGCCACAGACAGAGACTACGAGCCAGGCACAGTTGTAATGGTTGGCGGTGAAGCAGAAGTAACTGCAGCAAACCCAGAAGCACAATACCTAGCAGGTGTTATTTCAACTGCTCCTGCTTACTTGATGAATAGCAGTGCAGATGGCGAAGCAGTTGCACTAGTAGGTCGTGTTCCAGTGCGTGTTGTAGGCAGTGTAAATAAAGGCGAAGCAGTTTTCGCAACACACAATGGTAAAGCAAGTACTAACGGACAGGGAAAAATTGTCGGAATCGCATTAGAAACAAATAGCGATTTAGGCGAAAAGAGTGTAGAATGTATGCTTAAGGTATAACTATGGAAGAACAAGACATGAACAACGATATTGAACAACCACAACAGCCCGAAAGTGCTATTAAAGATACCAGTGGCGTAATGATGGAAGGTCATATTCGTATCTTTGATCCCGAAACAGGCGAAGATTATGTGAACAAGCGTAATGCTATTCACTATGAAAACATGAGTGAAGCACTTGCGCTAAGTGTAGCAAACAAGACTACAGGATTTATTCACGAAATGGCTTTTGGAAATGGCGGCACTAGTGTTGATCCAACCGGTGTTATTACATACTTGCCTGCAAATAGCAGCGGCGCAAATGCTAACCTTTACAACCAAACATACTATAAAGTTGTGGATGACAACAGTAGTTTGAATACAGATACAGCAAGAAATAAACTCAGTGTAAATCATACAGCAGGACAGATTTACACAGATATTGTTGTAAGTTGTTTATTAGACTACGGTGAGCCAAACAGTCAAGCAGCATTTGATAACACAAGTAACTTCAATGACACTTATACATTTGACGAGCTTGGACTAAGAAGCTGGACAGGCACAGTTAACACGGGCAAACTACTAACACATGTTGTGTTTCACCCGGTACAAAAAAGTCTAAACAGACTTATACAAATTGATTATACAGTTAGAATTCAAACACTGACTAATCTTAGTAGCATATAATATACTAAGTTTATAAAGTGGATAAATAATACTAACGAATACATGCGGAGCAGATAACAAATGGCTTATACAGTTAACAAAACCGACGGTACTATCCTTGCAACAGTAGCAGATGGCACCATTGATACAACCACAGATCTTACGCTTATTGGTAAGAACTATGCTGGTTACGGTGAATTCTTTAACGAGAACCTAGTAAAACTATTAGAAAACTTTAGTAATACTAGTGCGCCGGCAAGTCCAGTTGCAGGTCAAATGTGGTGGGATAAAACAAACAACCTACTTAAAGTTTACAATGGTACAACATTTAAAACTGTTAGTAGTAGTACAGCAAGTGCAAGTACTCCAGCTAGTGGTGTTACTGGTGACCTTTGGTGGGATACCACTAACGGACAGTTGAAAGTTTATAATGGTACAACTTGGACAACAATTGGTCCATCATTTACAAGTGGTACAGGAACATCAGGTGCTATTGTTGAAACAGTTACAGACACCGGTGCTACAGACCACGTTGTTGTTAAACTTTATACAAATAACGTACTGGTTGCAACAGTATCCAAGGATACAACATTCACTCCGCAGAGTGCTATCTCAGGATTTGCAACAGTTAAGCCAGGTATCCAACTTAGTACTGCAGTAACAGGCAACAAGTTCCAAGGTACAGCAACAGACAGTGACGCATTAGGCGGCATTGCTGCAACAAGTTTCTTACGCAGTGATGCTAGTGACAGCACAAGTGGTGTACTAAGTATCCTTAATGACACAGGCATGGTTGTTGGTGTTGACAGTGATCTAACAGTTGGCGTTAGCGGCAGTGATGTAACAATTGCTAACGCAACATCAGATGGTGACATCCTTGTGAAAGTTAATGACGGCGGCGTAGTTTCAACTGCAATGACCATTGATGGTGCAACAAACAGAGTGCTAGTAGCAGGCGCACCAAGTGATAACTTGGGTGTAGCAACTAAAGCATATGTTGATAGTACAGTTTCAGCAGCAGGTGCATTATCACTATCTGGTGGTACAATGACAGGAGACATTCTTGTTAGTGGCACAGTGAACTTTGGTAGTGCAGGCAACAGAATCACAACAGTGTATGCAACAACCTTTAACGGTACAGCAAGTGCTGCACAGTATGCTGACTTGGCGGAAAACTTCCGTCCAGACACAAGTTATGCACCAGGCACAATTGTTGCACTAGGCGGTGTAGAAGAAATTACTGCAGTAAATGAAGAATTATCTAGCAACGTATTTGGTGTTGTTAGTAGTCGTCCAGCGTATTTGATGAACAGTGCGCAAGAAGGCGGAGCACCAGTTGCTGTAGCAGGTCGTGTACCGGTTAGAGTAGTTGGAATGGTAAATAAAGGTGATAGACTTGTTAGTGCAGGCAACGGCATGGCAAGAGCTGCACAAGAAGATGAATCAATCAATGCTTTCAATGTTATTGGAAGAGCAATCCAAACTAAAACAACTATGGAAGAAGGCACTGTAGAAGCCTTTGTTACTATAAACTAATCGGAGAATAATAAATGGCTTATACCACAGGAGATACCATCCTTGATGATCACTACAATGATTTTGCTACTTCAGTAAACGCAATTTGGGGTGGTGGATCAGGTGATGCAGGATATGGTGAAACTTCAACAGTAGCCGCTGTCAGTGCTGGCGCAACAATTACAGCAACACAATGGGCAACGCTACTGAGTAGAATTACTAGTATGGCGAACCACCAAGGTTCAAGCATTACTAGTATTACAAATCCAAGTGCAGGTAATACAATCAGTGCATACACTGCACTGTCAACAAACATTGCTACAGTTACAACAAACAGATTGAATGTTGCGGCAAGACAATCAATTGTAAACGGTACAGCTTCAACAACCACTAACTTGACAGGTACAATTACTCAAACAGGTAAGTTTGTGTTTGCATCTGAAAACCAAGCACGTTACTTTTTTAACCAAGGCGGTCGATTTACTATTACTTGGTCATTCACAGGATATACTGCTAATCTAAAAGCCACAAACTGGGCTACACTAATTGGTCAATGTGGGTCATATATTATCAACTCACAAAGTTCAGGTAAGAGTGGCGGCTCAGGCACAGCAACTACAAACAACACAAACCTAGGTTACCATGATCTTACAGGATCATATCAAGTTGCATTCAAGCAGTTCTTTGATAGTGGAGGTTATGCAGCATATACTTCAAACTATCTGCAACTAGAGCTATACAAAAGTGGTGCAGAGGTATTTTGGAAAACTAGTTGGGTTGATGCAGCGGCTGATGAATCATCATTTAACAAATCAATCTATAACACACTAGATAATGTTGATGGTACAAAAACAACAACATACGGTCACGAACGTCCTAGTACAACTTACACAAGTGCAACATACGGCACTATTACATTAACTACCACAGCTAACGGTTAATAAACAAATAAAAAATAAAAACATTGACAGGACCTTCGGGTCCTGTTATACTATCAAGTATGGAAAATCTAGAATCATATGCTCGCGAAAGATTCGAGCTCAACCGACAAAAACAGACTCTAAAAGAGCAACAACAGCAAAGACTCACTGTTACATATAATGGTGGGCTCTTCCGTGTGGATATGACCTTGCTTAACTATTTGTATATGAAAAATGCAAATGCAGGCTTGTTTAATCAAAGCACTAAATGTATCTTACCAGACAGTTATGATACGCCCATTGAGATTGATTGTGTGGAACTTGTGGAACTATGCGATGCTCGCTGGAATGAAGTACACAACGATTGGTACAATCAATTTCAAGAATTGAAAACAAAACGCAGGGCTGGCGACGTTGAAGTCTAGAGGTGTATTAATACTTTATAGCGAAAGTAATCAGCTAGACTACAAAAGATTAGCTGATTTATGTGCGCGACTAGCAGAATACTATCTTAAAGTACCTGTTACAATAATTAAATTAACTCCTAAGAAAAAGGGCCGGCGTGTATTTAAATACGAAAACTTAGAATTGGTAACCACTGAATGGAATAATGGAGGCAGATACAGTGCATATGATCTTAGTCCTTATGATGAAACATTATTAATAGATGCTGATTATCTTATTCAAAATGATAACCTAGCAAACTATTTCGGAAGTGATCACGACTTTTTATGTCATAACAAAAGTTGGGATGTAACTGGGTTAGATCAACTGAATATAGATGAATCAATGTCATATAACAAGTTTAAAATGCGATGGGCGACTGTTGTTTATTTTAAAAAATCTCAACATGCAAAAAACATTTTTCGCATGTGGGAAAAGGTTGCTGATGATTATGAATACTACAGTAAATTGATTGGATTTGCACTTGCTCCTTTTCGTAATGACTTCTGTTTAAGCATTGCTCATCAAGTGTGTTCGGGATATTGCAACACGGATACATTCTCTCATGACTTACCATCAATGACAACAGTGAATAAACTCATTGATTATGGTAATAAAAACTGGTTAATTTGGTACAGTTACAGAAATAAGGAAAATGTAATTCGCTACAGTGGCGACTTGCATGTAATGAACAAGCGTTGTATACTAGAGACAGATCTATATGATAAATTATGGAATAGCGTATGAGATCTAAAACTCGCGAACAAGGATATTTGACTTTTGCACAAGGTGCGCAGTATTTGCAGTGTGCATACTTGCTTGCACTCAGTGTAAAAACCTATTGCAAAATAAATGACTTTGCGGTCATAGTTGATGAGGCAACACCAGTGCCAGAACATATGCTGCGTGTGTTTGACGAAGTTATTACTATTCCTACAATGGCACCATTTGCAAATGAATGTTTAGCATGGGAACTTACTCCGTTTAAAGAAACATTTAAAGTTGAAAGTGATATGCTAATCACTAGTAATATTGATCACTGGTGGGCAGGCGCAAGACTAAAAAATGTGTGTTTCACTACACAAGTACGCAACTACAAAGGCAAAGTTGTAGAAGATAAACATCATAGACGCATGTGGCACGAAAACAATCTATGCAATGCTTACAATGGCTTTATGTATTTTAGACATTGCACAGAAACAAAACAGTTTTTCGATACCTGCAAAACTGTACTATCGAACTTTGATCTATACAAATTAAGTGTGCTAAGTAACTGTAGACACGATACAGCAGATACAGATGTGTTCATGAGCATTGCCGCAACAGAACTAGGCAGCGAAAACTTCTATGTGCCTACATTAGATTATCCAACATTTGTACATATGAAACCGCATATTAACGAGTTTACACCCAGTGATTGGCGTGAAGCATGTAGCTGGACTCTCACTGAGGATATGATATTCATGATTAATGGATATGCACAAACTAACCCAATACATTATTTTATAAAAGATTTTGCAACATCATGGTTTATAGAGAGATATGAGCAACGCATTTTTTGAAGCAGTAGAATCAAACCCGGATCTATTTAAGTCACCGTCTGTGATTGAATTTCGAGCATTTTATAAACAAGATGGCGAAATTACAGAAATACAACAAGTAGATCAAAGTTTACCGAGTGAAGGCGATTATATGGTAATAACAGAAAAAGAATATGAAAACTGTTATTATAGATTGCCGGTTTTTAAAATACACGAAGGCGAACTTAAACATTTTCCGCCGGCACATCGTAGTTGGTATTTAGAACAACACGAATTAGATATGAATCCATGGATCAAGGAGTAACATATGCAAAGCATTGACGTAGCAGATTTAGACTGCATTTATTTGAGTTATGACGAACCTCAAAAAGAAGACTTTTGGGTAAAAATACAAAACATGGTACCATGGGCAAAGCGTGTTGATGGAGTGCAAGGCAGTG
>Ga0209771_1001638_pt1 | contig 14232 bp, 9 predicted proteins | sample SaaInl59LU_5_DNA_FD_184639 | JGI IMG/M metagenome (GOLD analysis project Ga0209771, IMG submission 184639) | Marine microbial communities from expanding oxygen minimum zones in the Saanich Inlet - ESP_59LU_5_DNA (SPAdes) (version 2) | ecosystem: Environmental > Aquatic > Marine > Intertidal zone ...
TAATAAAGATTTTTTTTGTTAAGTTATTGAAAAAAAAATTAATTTGAGAGTGTTTGAAAAAAGTTATAAAATAAAAAAACCGAGAATTTACTTCTCGGTTTTTCTTCGCACTAAATATACTAATATGTAAGGTCTATCGCAATCTATCTACAGATTTTACAAGATCTTCATCCTTTTTTATAGCTTTATTTGCCAAAACAACAAATAAAACGACTAAAATTGGTAAGAACATCCCAATACCTTTCTCCGAAATCGAAACTTCTCCAGGTAATGTTAGAGATATATATGACAATATTCCTAATAAAAAGAGATTGATCAAAATTATTAGCCGCCCTGTAACGAATTGCAACTTTCTATCATGAAACAAAAATATTGAAAGAAAGCTCGCAATAGTAGAGAGCAAAAATAGCATAGGAATTAGTTTTAAAAGATAGGAATCTCTTGAAAACAAATCCAATGCAAAAACTGCTTCTTTAAAATTATTCCATAAATTAAATACAAATATTAATGCTCCCGAAGCAACAGTTGCTAATAATAAATAAATACTCTGTATTCTCTGAATCATCTTAAAAAAGTAGCTGGACAAAAGTAGAGTTTTCTTTTTAAAAAAGAAAACCTAAAACTTATAAAAATTTGTATATATTTGTAAAACATAACCACACATAAAATTTTGTATAGTACTATATACAATAAAATAAAATCAATAAAAATTATAACCAATCTTACATCATTAAGGTTCACATTTTAACTTAACACATAACGAATGTTCGAAATTTCAGAACTAAAAGCAAAAACTCTTACTGATTTACAAGTAATTGCAAAATCTATTGGGCTCACAAAGATTAGTCAACTTAAAAAATTAGATTTGGTGTATCAAATTCTAGATGTACAAGCTGCAAACCCAACAAAAGGCAAAGCTACAGTGACTCCAAATGAAAGCGAGCCAAAAGTTGAAAAACCCAAGAGAAAAAGAGTTGCAAAATCTTCAAAAGACCAAGCAAAGCCTTCAGAGGTTAAAATTAACGAGGCAACTCCTACTACTAAAGAGATCGAAAGTGTTGAAAAAAACACATCCAATGAAGCAAAAGAGAACAATAAGGAGACACCTGCTGCTAATAAGCAGCAAGTAAATAAACCTCAAAAAGCTGTTGAGCAAACGAAGCCTTTATCATCACAAAATTCTGTTCAACAAAAGAAACAAAATCAACAAAATCAACCTAATCAACCAAGAAACGACAACTATCCTAAAAACAATTCATCTCAAAACAATAAAAATAAACCTAGCAGAGATACGAATAGGGAAAAAAACAACACTGTAGGTCGGGGTAATAAATCTAAAAATAGATACAAAGATCCAGATTTCGAATTTGATGGAATTATAGAAAGTGAGGGAGTGCTAGAAATGATGCCAGATGGGTATGGTTTTTTACGTTCTTCTGATTATAATTATCTATCATCACCAGATGATATTTATGTTTCTCAATCTCAAATTAAACTGTTTGGATTAAAAACTGGAGATACGGTAAGAGGAAATGTTCGTCCACCGAAAGAAGGTGAAAAATATTTTCCATTAATTAGAGTTTCAAAAATTAACGGATTAAATCCAAATATAGTTAGAGATCGTATTTCTTTTGAACATTTAACCCCTTTATTTCCTCAAGAAAAATTCAATCTAGCAGAAAAAGGAAGCTCTTTATCAACTAGGATTATAGACTTATTTTCTCCATTAGGAAAAGGTCAACGGGGTATGATTGTAGCGCAACCAAAAACAGGTAAAACAATGTTACTTAAAGACATTGCTAAATCTATTGCCTTAAACCACCCAGAAGTTTATCAGATTGTGTTGCTAATTGATGAACGTCCAGAAGAAGTTACAGACATGCAAAGAAGTGTTCGAGGAGAAGTTGTTGCTTCTACCTTTGATGAACCTGCAGACAAACATGTACGTGTTGCAAATATCGTTTTAGAAAAAGCAAAAAGACTCGTAGAGTGTGGCCATGATGTAGTAATTCTATTAGATTCTATTACACGTTTAGCTAGAGCGTATAATACGGTTGCTCCTGCATCGGGGAAAATTCTTTCTGGAGGTATTGACGCAAATGCACTTCACAAACCAAAACGATTCTTTGGTGCTGCAAGAAATATTGAAAACGGAGGTTCCTTAACGATCATTGCTACCGCTCTTACAGAAACTGGCTCTAAAATGGATGAAGTAATTTTTGAAGAATTTAAGGGAACTGGTAATATGGAACTTCAATTAGATCGAAATATTTCTAATAGAAGAATATATCCAGCAATCGACTTAATTAAATCTTCTACAAGACGTGATGATTTACTTTTAGACGAAAAGACCGTTCAGAGAATGTGGGTTTTACGCAAATATCTTGCAGACATGAATCCAATTGAAGCGATGGAATTTATCAATGAGAGAATTAAATTCTCAAAAAACAATGATGAGTTTTTAATCTCTATGAATGGTTAGAAATAACAACTTCAATCTTAACTAAATAAATACAAAAAACCTCTTTGATTTTACAAAGAGGTTTTTTTAGGGTCGTTATATTTATTTTCCGCTGAAAAGAGCCCTTAAAAACCTCTCAAGAGCACAATCTTTGAACCATTTTGTTACGTTTCTTAAAATTGAAATATCAATGTTATTTTTTAAAATAAAAAGTTAAAAATCCCTCATAAAAAAAACCGTTCAAAATTTGAACGGTTTAAAGTAACTTATAAAATATATCGCTTAGTTTGCAGTATATAAACTTGCTCTATTATCTTCAACATCAGAAGCATTTTTGATTGCCTCATAAATGACTGTTGTTTTTCTTTTTCTATCTGCAGAAATATTTTTTCTCAGAGATTCGTAATTTGGTAACGCAGCTGGTAACTCTTTATTTGACAATACAAAAGCATATACGCCTCTTTTACCTGTAATGTTTTTGTATACTTTATTTAATTCTGCAGTAAACATTGCTCCAACAACTTTAGGCTCAGAACCAGCTCCAACTAACGTAGGGCTTTTTAAAGTAACACCATTTGCGTTTTTAATAACCGTAGCATTTTCTTTTGAAATTGCTTCAAGAGTATTGCCATCAAATTTCTCAGCAATTAATGCTGCTTTCTTTTCATTCATTAAAATTGGCTTGACAATATTGGTTGCTTTTGCAGCAGATAAGAGTCCTTTTTCGGTTTTAGCAGTCACAAAGGCAACCACGTGACTTCCTTCTAAATCAAATCGTTTAAAGTCTCCAAGAGTTATTTCTTTTCCAAAGGCCCAAGAAATAATTTGTCTTTGACTACCTAAACCTGGAACATTTTCATCTAAAACTTTCAAACCAATTGCTGGTTTTGTTTGGTACTTATTTTCATTTGCTACTTGAAAAAACTTTTTATCCTTAGAAATTGATAACGCAAATTGCTCTGATTCTTGAAAAACAATATTTTCGGTAGTTTCAGAAGGAAGTATTTTTCTACTAAAGGTTGCTAACTTCACAGCGCGTTGAATATTTTTTTGCCCATCAATCTTAATTACATGATAACCAAATGGTGTTTTGACAACTCCTATGTCTCTCTTTTTACCTTCAAAAACAAAGTCTCTAAATCCTGGAGTCATTCTAGAGTAATTAAACCAGTCGTAAAAACCTCCTTTTTCTGAAGATCCCTTATCTGAAGAGAAATCTTTGGCCATTCTCGCAAACTTACTGCGATTTCTTTTTACAACTTTTAAAATACTATCCGCTAATTTTTTAGCATCTTCTTCTGTTCTTTTAACATCAGGAGCAACTCTTTGTGCCCCAACAAAAGGAATCAAAATGTGGCTTGCTTTTACCGAATCTGGCATTCTTTTAATCGCAGTAATTTTTGATATTTTAAAAGATCCTTGATCTTTATAGGGTCCAAAAACAGCTCCTTTTGATCCTTTGAATATATTTGAAGACACCATTTTATTGATGCTGTTTTCAAATTTATAATTTTCGTCTAAGTCAGAATCTGAATCATTTTCACTTAAAAATTCTTTTTCATTCGAACTTATTTTTAAATCTTCGATAAACCCTGAAACCTCCTCTTTAATTTTATTTTCATCACTTGAAGTAGGAGTAATATCAAACTTTACATATGAAATATCTCTCGTTTCATCTACTTTGAAATTAATAGCATTTTCTTTGATATACGAAGAAATTTCACTCTTCGTTACTGTTACCAAACTGTCTGCTATTGAAGTATAAGGAACAAATACAAATTGAGTAGTTAATTTGGTGTTGTTTGAAAAATACTGAAATTCTCCTTCTTTTAGAGAAGCCCCAAGACCTGCAGTGACCAAATTGTTGTAAGTATTCTTCTCTGCATTATCTCTAACCTTGTTCAAATATCCAGACCAAGCAGCCCACATTTGAGAATTATTTTCTTTGGTATCTGCTAAAAATTTCTTGAATTTTAATTCATCAAATACACCTATTTCATTTTTAAACTGAGGATTATTTTTTACAGAAGCTGAATTAATAACTTCATTCCAAACATCAGATTCACCAACAGTAACGCCTGCTTCAGACAACTGATTTTGATAGATTTTTTTTCTGACAATGTTCTCCCAAACATTTTTACTAGCTTGCATTTCGGAAACACGATTTCCTACTTGTTGCTTATATGCTTCTAATTCAGATGCAAATGCTTGTCTTGAAATAGACTCTCCATTGATCTCCCCTATTTCATTCACTTTAGTTGAGTTGAAAAAATCACCCAAAGTAGAAGGATCTAGCACAAAAGCAAAAAGTGCTAAACCAATTATAATGATGAGAAACATTGAACGTTCTCTAATTTTTGCTAATACTGCCATACGTCATTTATTTAATTTCGGTGTGCGAATATACAATTTGGCTTTTAATATTGCAACCGATTTTATACTTATTAGTAAGGAGAAGAGAGGGTAATAAAGCCTTTGTCAAAAAATCTTAAACTCTATGTGTCTTCCTCTGTTATTTTTAGGCAGACCTCTTCAATTTTAGTACTGCTCATTTTTATGATTTTTATATCAAAACCCTCAATACTCACGACTTCATTTTTCTTAGGAATACTTTCTGTAAAATTAATAATAAAACCTCCAAGGGTTTCATATGCCTCAGACTTAGGAATGTTTAAACCATATTCTTCATTCAAGTAATCTACTTCTAACCTTGCAGAAAAGTTAAATTCTATTTTAGATACTTTCTTTTCTATAAAAACTTGTGTATCGTGTTCATCCTCAATTTCACCAAATAATTCTTCAACAATATCCTCCAAAGTTATCATCCCCGAGGTACCACCATATTCATCGACTACCACTGCAACACTTTTTCGTTTTTTTGTCAAGTTATTTAAAACATGATTAATCATCATAGATTCTGGTACAATTTCTAATGGCAATAAAATAGCTTTAATTGTTGTTGGTTTTTTAAACAATTCGAAAGCATTCACATATCCAATCACATCGTCTAAAGAAGACTTATAAACTAAGATTTTAGACAATCCTGTATCTATAAATAGGTCTTTTAAATTCGTTACTTTTTCATGAAGTTCTACAGCAACAATTTCTGTTCTAGGAACCATCACCTCTCTTGCTTTAACATTATGAAAATGGAGGGCATTTTGAAAAATCTGAATTTCTGAATCCATTTCATCGTTATCATTTCCAGTCTCTAATTGTTCTGAAATATAATTACCTAACTCTTCTTTACTAAATTCTGTTTGGAGCTCATCGGCCCTTGTTTTGAAAAAAATTCGTAAAAAAAAGTCTGAAATAAGGGTAATGAATTCTGAAAAAAAATGAAATAGAATGAAGAATATGTAGGCAGGAACTGCAAATAATTTTAAAACTTCATTCGCGTAAATTCTAAAAATAGCTTTGGGTAAAAACTCTGCTGTAATTAATATAACAATGGTTGAAATTAACGTTTGAACCAGTAAAATAGAAAACCTATTGTAAGACGCTAGCGGAAGAGTATCAACTAAAAAAACTCCCATATAGTAACTATATATCACCAAAGAGATGTTATTACCAACCAACATTGTTGTGATAAACTTCGATGATTTATGGGTGATTTTGTTAAGAATTTTTGGAAGAAAACCTTCTCTTTTTTTTTCTAATTCAATGTGCAGTTTATTCGCCGAGACAAAAGCAATTTCCATTCCCGAAAAAAATGCGGAAAAAACAATTGAAGTAAGTATAATGATGATTTCAATTTCCATGAAGAAATTTATAATCTATTTATTTAGGTTGTTTCTTTTTTCTATTTTTTTTCTAAAATGTCTTTTAAAGAAAAAAACTAAGATAATAAAAATTGAAGCACCCAAAAATAAATAAGCTTTTTCTCTCTCTAGACTCCATTTACTAAAAGCTTCAATTAAACATACTAGTGCAACTATTAAATATCCGTATTGAAAAAATTTCCAAATTGTGTTCATTAAATTATTTTTCTGTGGTGATTATATTTCCTATTGTTTTTTTTGCTAAATGCATGCTTAAATCTTCTTTACATTCAAATCCTATACCGTAAACAGTGTCTTTCAAAGTACTTAGTATAAATGCTTTTTCAGAGAAAAAATATTGTGTATTCTGATCCCAAAGTAATCGTTCTGTTTCTAATTTAGATTGCTCAGTATGATTTAAAACAACAACATTTCCTGTAATTTCAGAAACAGATGTCTTTGAATAAGATATGGCATAATTACCGGTAATTGTTACAGAATCTTTTTCTTCGAAATTTATAATTTTGATTCCCTCAGGAAACTCGTTGTATGGATGTTGTTTTCGGTTACTAAAATCATGTAATAAAGGGGTGATTAATTTTGAGGTAATTCTACCTGAATCCTTGTAAACGTGAAATGCATTTTTGGCAATACCAATTGGCAAATTTTTGGAAGCAAGAAAATCTCTGACTTCTTGCGTATTGTTAGAACAAGAAAAAAGCATTACTGTAAGACTTAGTACAGCAATGCTTTTTTGGATTATGTTTTTTATACTTTTCAAAAAATTATTTTAATGGAACCTTAACTGTTTCTCCAATCCAACATTTTATCTGGAAGCTACTACCAGGAGTGACACCAGCGGTGAAAATAACTTTTTTACTAGGTGCATTTGCAGTGTAATTTCTAATGTATTTCTTAGCGATTCCTGAGATACTTGGATCTACAGAAGCAGCTTTTCTTGCTTTGTTCAAAGCAGCAACATACACCATTCTTTTCTCAAATTCGTTTTTACCACACTTATTTACACTAGTTTGGTATAATTTAGCAATAAATAAATACGCTTTTCCGTAATTAGAATTGAATTTAATAGCTTCTCTGGCTAAACTCCTCGCTTTGCTTAACTGCCCTCTTCCTTTGGCCGCTTGAGCAAATTTTAATTTTATTTTTGCTTTCTTAATAGGATCTGTTTCAAGATCAAAAGACTTTTGCCTCATTTCTGAAGCTCCATTCAAATCATTTTTACCCTCTAAAACACTCGCCAAGAAAGCGTAGGCTTCTGGAGACGGAGATGCTTCTGCATAAGCTCTTACTAAAACTTCAAACAAAGGCTCAGATTGACACCCTTTATTAAACATTCTAGAAACAGATCTTTTCAACCAAACAGCATTCGACTTATTGATCTCAAAATCTCTCTGGTATAAGGGCACTAATCTTTCACAGGTTGCTATTTCAGAAATTATGGCATCTAAATTCCCCTCAACAGTACCTAACGCTCTAGAGTTAATCGTGTAAGCTCTTTTTAAACTTTTCTCTCTCTTCCCTAAAACTCTTGTAGAGTCTGATAAAGGAATTAACTTTTTCGCATATCCTTCTAGTTTTAAAGTCACATTTTCTAAAACATCATCATAAGTATCAAATACTTTTTGAGGATTCGTGTCTTTATATCTATCTGTTACTCCCTGAAAATATCTGTATAAATTTTTAACACCCATTTTCGTTGGGTCAATACTATATCCTTTTTCTAAAATAGCAAAAATCTCATCATCAGAAGCTAATTTATTTTTTGACAAAAAAGTAGCATAGTCACTATGAACCTTGGCAGGATTTTTTGTTGGAAAATATTGTAATCTTTGTTCATAGACTCTCTTGGCTAAAACCGGGTCTTTCTTAACATCTTCTGCTAAAGTAGCTCCGTACTTATAAATATTAACGGATAAATCTTTACAATTATCCATTAAAAATAACCAATTCGTATACGCTTCGTCATATTTTTTAGACTGAAAATCTCCTTTGAAAAGATTGTACTTAATGGTACATTCTCTATTTGCATCCTCTTGAGCGCTTGTTTTTGTGATGTTTAACAAAAGTATCGCAATTAATAAAAACGTTGTTTTTTTCATTTTGTTCATTTTTTAATCAATTTTTCTTTTCTGAAACCAGTTGGTATCTGTCAAAGACAAACCTAATCTAAAATTAAAATAGTTTTCTTGTATTAGTGAATTAGCGGTAGTTCCCTTTTTACCATACTCAAACCCTAGATTTAAAGAAGATAATTGTTTCAGTGGTAAACCTAGTCCAAAAGATATGCCAATGTCGTCTATAGGAGTGAAATTTGTATTTAATCCTGAACCATCTACCTTTAAACCAGTGTTTTCGAAACGAATACCAGCCCTGTATGTCACTCGGCTCCAGTAACTAGATATTGAGTTTATTTTTGGCAAGTAAAAACCTCCTAATGAGATTCTATTGGAATTACCGTAATTGTAGGCTAAATTAGATGTATTTGAAAAACCCAAAGTTTCTATTGCATTCTGATTTTCATATTCTACACCTACATACCATTTGTCTAACTTACCCATACCAATCCCAAAATTTGTTTTTGTAGGTAATCGATACTTCCCATCGATGGATTGTATTTTTTTCGCTATCCCATCTGCACCAATAAATGAAAGCGTATCTTTTATTATTTCTGATCCTGAGCTAGTGAATGATAATGAGTAGGTATGACTGCTACCTGATACTTTTAAATCATTTCCTAATTTTATAGAAGCTCCAGCACTTATTTCAAGTTTATTTTTCAATTGTTTTTTGTACTGTGCCCCCAAGGTGACAGAACCTCCTCTAACTTGTTTATTTTCTTTAAATTTTGTTGCTAAGGGAACATTTTGTCTTTGGTTAGCGATACTATTATCTACCTTACCAAAACTGAGGTCAGCTTCAACACCTAAAGAAAGTTCTTTGGTTATTTTGATCCCAAAACTCCCGTAAAACCTACTTACACCACCATTCCCTGAAAAGGTCGAGATTTCTGAAGTATCTCCATTTGAATCCAAAACGGAATTAAATAAAGAGTAACCTACGGTAGAAACGGGTTGAACTCCAAAAGACATTCCCGCTTTTGACCCTAGAGGAAAAGCCAACGTAAAATAACTTAAACTAGTCGCGTTGGATGTTTGACTTACATTTCCATCGTCTACGGTTAAATCATTATTCAACACCCCAAAAGAATAGGTTGTATATCTTAGGTTTGCATAGGCTGCAGGATTGGTGAAATTTAAATACTTATAATGACTAAAAGCAACTCCTATACCCCCCATAGCACTCTGTTCTATTGTAAGAGGATTGAATTCTTCTCCTACTCCAAAATAAGAATAAGGTGATGAATTTGTTCTTTGGGCTGAAATAGCAAAAGAAGTCATTAGTATAAAAACGAATAAGATATATCTAATCATTTGTTTAAGTTAAATATCAAAATATCATTTAATCCTTTTAGAAGAAAATTTTGATGGGCAAATATGCTACTTTTTAATTGTTTTGACAAGAAATTTGTGTCTCCACCTGTTAAAACAACTGTTAAATGTGAATATTTATTCTTATAATGGTTTATAACTCCATCTATTTCTTGAAGTACGCCATTTACAACACCCGAATTGATACTTTCTTTTGTGTCAGTTCCTATGTAATCTACAGGCTCTTCTTTGACTAACAAAGGTAGATTTGCAGTAAAATAATTTAATGATCGAAACCTCATACGGATTCCTGGTGATATTGCACCTCCCAAATATTCATTTTTGGAAGTAATAAAATCAAAAGTAATACAACTCCCAGCATCGATCACCAAAACATTTTTATTTGGAAACTCACGAACCGCAGCCGTAGCCAAAGCAATTCTATCTACTCCCAAAGTTTTGGGTGTTTGGTATGAGTTGATAAAAGGGACTTTTGTTGATGAAGAAATAATTCTTAGTTGAACTATTTGTTGTAATTTTTTTAGTTTTATCTCTGAAATTAAAGCAACATTGGACAGAATTGCATCTGAAATATCATATTTTTTTATGATTGCTTTTATTTGTGAAAAAATGCTTCTTTTATCAAAAGAAACAACATATTGCAATGTATCTTTCTCAAAAACAGCTGCTTTCACTTGTGTATTGCCGATATCTATAACTAGATTCATGTTTTTTTTCAATAGAATTTCAAAAATACAACAGATTTTTTAAAATTTCTTTAGCAGATGTAAAAAAACATTTTATATTTGCATCCGCTAAGGCGATGGTACCTTAGCTCAGTTGGTAGAGCAAAGGACTGAAAATCCTTGTGTCCCTGGTTCGATTCCTGGAGGTACCACAAAATTATCCCGTAACTCATTTATAAACAATGATTTACGGGTTTTTTGGTTTTTAGAGTTGCTCCGAAGGTTGCTCGGGAGGGATAAAAAGATGTTTAGATTAGGGCTATTTTAATTCTTAATTATTTTATGAGTTAGCTGATGATTAGTAGATTTATTCGTTGTCTTTATTAAATATGTCGCATTTGGTAAATGTGAAATATTCACAGAATTCCCTGTGGATGATGAAAGCTTTTGCCCGAGCAGATTAAAAACCTCAATTAAGTAATCATCATTCCCTTTTAATTTTATCACTGAATTTGTTGGATTGGGATAGATTTTAAAATTACTGACAGGGTTTTTCAATGATAATGTTTGATTGAAAAGCTCAGCTATTTCATAATCAGTCAGCTCCCTATTCCAAATCATCAAATCATCAATATATCCTTTAAATGCCTCATTTAAGTGGTCTATTTGCGCTCCTATTTGAAAATAAGTTGATACAAATGAAGACTCCTTTACTCCAGAATATTTTTGTTGACCATTAACAAATAATGTGTGTTTATTAGAATTTTTATTAAAAGTTACTAAAATATGAATCCAATCGTTAAAATCACTGAAGGCTGAATTGAGGCCATTATCTCCCCAAGTACCAATTCTTAAATTTCCATTAACTATACCTAAATGTGAGGCCGTTCCATTTTCGCCAAAAGCTAAAATCCACCTTTTTGATGAAATTTCGGAAGGATTAATCCATACCGAGTATGAGTAATCTTTATCAAGATGCTCAGGCATGTTACCATTTATAAAAGTGTTTTTTGTTCCATCACAATAGTATGCTTTACTAACACCTCCATTACGGTCTTCGACATAGGCCTCAGTCCTAAAATTCACAGGAGTGCTATTAATGACTTCATTTGTATTCCCATCAAAAGGGAAGTGCATGATTAGTCCATTGGTATCAGTTAATTCTGTTTGATTATTTCTTAAAAAGCGAACAGATAAACCTAAATTCTTATATGCATTATAATTATCTATATAATTTTTTTGATAATATATATCACGATCCAATGCAAAATCTGAATCAATTTCAGTGGAAGTCCAAAAAACAGCAGATCGTCCAATAAAATTAAATGCACCATACTCTTGGCGTAAACCCAATGGGAAAGCATTAAAACCACTACTGTTATTTGTCTCTTGATCATTTCCTGGAGCTCCCACGGTTGATGAATTATTCCATCCTGTTTTAGAGGTCATTGCCTTTGCTAGTTTTTCTCCAGTATTTGAACCATCATAATTAAAGCCGTTAGTTATTAGGAAGTTTTCTAAGGTAGTCCAATCGGCATCGTTTGGAACACGCCACCCTGCAGGCGCAAACTCTTTATCAGGGGTAGTTTCGTCATTATCATGGATACCTGCAATGGCGAACCAATTGTAAACTTTTCCTTTCGTTGAATCATTATTGATATAACACCAAGCACCTGTAGTGAGGTTTGACCATTCTGTAGCGTCTGTTATTTGAGGAATTAAAGTACCATCTCGATATGTTTCTATACTAGCATTCTCAACAGCCCAATCTTGTGATTCGTAATTTTTCCATTCAAAAATATTTCCTTCGTGATCACCGGAATAATTGACTTTTGTATTTTTAATCTCAATTATAAAAGGCATTGTACTTCTTTCACCACAATAATATTCTAGACCATCGTTCCAATCGCCTGAATTATCAATTATTACATAATCTTCACCATAAGGCCTACAAGCACTGCCGTTTCCTGAATTACTTGGCTCTCCACTCTTCCAATTCGAGAAATCATATTCACTGTTATCACTCCACTTCCAAACACCTTCCTCTTCGGAATCCGTTAATCCAATCCAAGTCTCTGAATTAATTTTACTGGTAATAAAGTCATTTTCTTCCTGAGAGTTTATAGAAACTAAATTCCCTCCGTATTGCTCAGCATATGTCTGTGCTTCAGACCATATCATTTCGTTTTCGGGATAATAATAATAGTCACTATCACCAATGGAACCAATAAATTCTGGTGTGGATAATAGTGGACAAGTACCCCAAACAGGTTTATTACTTTGAGTTAATGGAGAATTTGTACTAAAATTAATTGGTTCTGAAGCAATATTTGTAACACACCATCCTGATATATCTTGGTTAAATGATGAACCATTAAATAAACCATCCATCCCAATTACTTCTGACACATCCCAATTACTTATGTCTTGATTGAAAGCGGGTGTATCATAAAACATACTGCCTATATCAACATTACCAAATATCCAAGTATCAACATTACCGTTAAAAGCATGTGCTCCATCAAATAATCCAATAACATCTGTAGCATTGGATATATCCCAGTTATTTAAATTTTGGTTAAATGATCTAGCGTGCATGAATATTCTATGCATATTTGAAACATTTGACACATTCCAATTATTAAGTGATTTATTAAATATTGTAGCACCTTGAAACATTCTAGACATGGTTGTAACACTTGATACATTCCAAGAAGAAATGTCAGAATTAAAATTAACTGCACCATGAAACATGCTACTCATGTCTTGGGCAGTAGTAACATTCCATAAAGAAGTGTCGCCAGCAAAAGCAGGATTATCATAAAACATACCTCCGAAATTCGAACAATTAGACACATTCCAAGATGAAATATCTCCATTAAATAATGATGACTGAGCAAATGTGCCTGAAAAAGTAGTTACATTGGATACATCCCAGGTATTTAAGTCTTGGTTAAAACTAATTGCTAGACGAAATAATTCTGACATGTTGGTAGCGGATGATACATCCCAAGAACCTATATCCTGATTAAAAGAACTTGCTGAAGAAAACATTCCATAAAAATTATTAACAGATGATGTATTCCAATTCGAAATATCTTTATTAAAAGAGTTTGCTCCCTTAAATGTTTGGCGCATTGAATTGACATTACTAACATCCCAAGAACTAATATCTACATTGAAATTATCTCTGTCTTGAAAAGCGTTACTCATATCGGTTACTTGACTTACATCCCAATTGGGCATTACTCCATATTCACTATCACTACACATTCCATCTATTGGATTTGTACTTAAACAAGTGTTTATAGCTTCTTTAAAATTTGTATCAGTAATAGGTGTAAAACAGGATTCATATCCTTCGTCAGATATTATCCAACCAAAATTATCAATAATTAACTGTCTAGCTTCAGTACTAGTACAAAAGTTGGTGTTAGGAATATCAAAAACCACACCAGGCTGCAACGTTAATTGAGACCAGCCTTGTAATAGATTATCATAATTAGATGATGAATAATTAGTACCATAAAACATAAAATACATGTTAATTACTATGCTCACATTCCAACTACCAATGGGCTGATTAAAAGATTCTGCCTGGTAGAACATATAACCCATATTAGTTACATTACTAACATCCCAATTATCAATGGATTGATTAAAAGATGTAGCTCCATGAAACATGTAACTCATATCAGTTACATTACTAACATCCCAATTACCAATAGGCTGATTAAAAGACGTCGCTCCATAAAACATAAAATACATGTTAATTACTATGCTCACATTCCAACTACCAATGGGCTGATTAAAAGATTCTGCCTGGTAGAACATATAACCCATATTAGTTACATTACTAACATCCCAATTATCAA
>Ga0209771_1001649_pt1 | contig 14181 bp, 13 predicted proteins | sample SaaInl59LU_5_DNA_FD_184639 | JGI IMG/M metagenome (GOLD analysis project Ga0209771, IMG submission 184639) | Marine microbial communities from expanding oxygen minimum zones in the Saanich Inlet - ESP_59LU_5_DNA (SPAdes) (version 2) | ecosystem: Environmental > Aquatic > Marine > Intertidal zone...
TTTGCTGCCTTATCTACAGACGCAATTGACTCTTCTTCGTCAGTTGCATTTGCATCAGGTTTCCCTTTAGGCATTGGAGCAGTACTTTCGTCTACGAGAGTTTCTTCCACTATTTCATCGTTAATAGATTCATTGTGGAGTTCAACCTCTTGTTTTACTTCTTCGGTCATGTTTGTCTCCTTACATGCTAGATTTGATTAACGAGAGGAAATTTTTAAACTCACGTACACTTGTCTCATACAAGACAGGTTTCGGAGCGGTTTTAATTTCAGTCTCCATTTCTTCAATTACTTGAGGTTTAAGAACACCGTTATTCCAAACCCAATCTACACCTTCCATTATACCATTAACAAATGCTTCTGGTGCCGATGGGTCTTGTACTATGTCAACAGTACTAAGAATAAAGTCGTCTTTGACGTACATAGCGCCATTCTTTTGCTCAAGACTACCCATACCACGAGTTGACACTCCTAGTTGGACACCACCATCAAGTAGACCTTTAACAATCTTACCCATTGGTGTTTCCAATATTTGTGCCTTTCCGACCACATCATTTCCCTGAAATTTCAGTTCAGTGATAAGGTGCGAAACTTTGTCTAAGTTAACTGTCGGCCCTTCAGGGTGGTTGAGTTCCCCTACTGCCCGTTTCTTAGAAACTTGTTCTTGGTCATATTTTGCTACCGCTTTTTCCATAATGGCTTTAGGGTAGATACGACCATTTCTGTTCTTTTTGTCTGCTTGTGCGAAAACGCCTTCAATGATGTAATCTTTCTCACCATTTTCTTTCTTTTCTACAATACATTGTAGAGTTTCGTTTTCGGTAAATTCTGTAATTAACTTCATTAGGTTAATTCCTTTATAACTTTTTGTGCAGACCTTTCTGCGTCCTTTTGTGATTTGAAGGCATCTAATTTATCGCCATCAACATATGCCACAAAAGGAAGGTTTCCCTTCTTCTGTTTGTATATCTCTACGGATATACGTTTAATCTTCTTATTGTATACCAGTTCACCTTGGTCAAGTTTCTTACGTTCTTGAATAGATTCTAGTATTTCTCTATAAGTTTTCATAGTATTATTTATACAAATTAATATTTACGGAGTACATATGTTAAAAAAATCTATCCCATATTTCCTTAAAATCGTCTGGTTTTTCAAAATAATCCCACATATTATCAACTGGATGTGGTATTTTTCTCACTACTGGACGTTCTAAGGGGTCTAAACTATCGTCTAACTTATCACTTAGTCGGACGATTGAGTAACTATCCTCCACCAACTCCTCGTATGATATCCACTTATCTGTTGTTTCGTTGCAGTTATTATTATATCTTACCAACGAATCGTACCAAACTGGGAAGAAATCGTGAGCAAACTTATCAAAGTTTCCTACCAATGTCTTTCTTTTATTTTTTATATAATCTTCAGATTCTTTATTATGTGCGTGGAACATATTTACGTCATTAATCCCTACAGCAAGGGCGGTTGACATAAACCATTTCAACTTATCTTTACGATATAAAGATATTACTTCCCATCCTTCATCTTTCAACTTAGATACGTGTGCATACTCTTTTTCATTCCAGATATTTGAAATGGTAAAGGGTAACTTATTAGTTTCTAATTCTTTACTAATATCCTCATAGTTAGAACCAAAAGGATGTTCCGTACCATAATGGTCTAAAGATAATCCTGCAAAAGGTTCTATAGGATTCTTGATATGTGTATAACAATCAGGTGTGTCTAAATTATTCATTAGACCATACATCTGCATATAGCAATTATCCACAAGAGGTTTCCAAGATTCATCTTGTTTAACCAAGTTGTCCATAATAATATTGTGGGCGAAATACGAACCTGTCCTCGCCATCGTATTTAATATAATCAATGTCTTAGTCTTCTTCTGAGTCTTCTTCGGTGTCTTCTTCGTATTCCACTTCATCGTGGTCTGAGATTTCTACATTTTCTAAATCTTCAACTTCTGGCAACGTGTCCTCTTCGTCTCCGATTATACCTTCTTCGTCATCTAAAAGGTCTTCGTCAGCGTCATTAAAGATTGCTTGTGCAGTCGCAATACGTTGTGCTTCTAATGCATCTGCCATTTTATCAGTAACAATACTTTGGAATGAACCTTGTGCTTTGTTAAGGTCACCTGTAGTAATCTGATTGATAAGTTCTTGAACCGCAGTAGGTTCTTCGGTTTGAACTTCTTGATTATCTAATTCACTCATTTACATTTCCTCGTCTTCGTCAGGGACAGAGTTTTCTCCCTCGACTTGTTTTTTCATTTCGTCAATGTCTTCGTCAGACATCATCATTACATTTTTCATTGCCCACTCACGTGAGAAATACTCACCAACATACTGAGATATTTGGTCTAAAGTTTGCAGTCTGTTTTGTAATATTTCTGCATTCTTTAGTTCAGTAAAGTGGTTATCTTTTTGGAAGTCTACAGTAATTGCATTCTTCCACTCTTCCCAATCCTGTTCAGTAATAATACCTTTAAGGATAAGTTGTTTCTTGAGAATACCAGTAAACAACATTGAGAATCTTCTACGTAGACGGTCAATAAACTTCTGGAACTTAACTTCGTCCCTAGAAATCTCGGTTGACCTACCTAGTGTAAATTGTGCTTCTTGTTCCAGACGATTGACTGGTACGTTCAATGAACGATACAATCTCTTCTGGAAGTATAAAATATCGTCAATCTGACCAAGGTTCTCACCGCCTGGCAGAGTAGTAATCTCTGTTCCTCTACCACCCTCTCTACGAGGTAACCAGAAGTCTTCCAACATTGACATATGTTTACGGTCATCTTTTAGATTACCAGTACTTGAATCATATACAATCTTGTTTCTATAACGAGACATAATATCACGCATATATGATTCTGATTTATTACGTGGCATATTACCTACGTCAATATAGAATATTCTACGTTCTGGAGCACGAGCAAGACGATAGATGACCAAAGAGTCTTCTAACATTCTTAATTGGTTAATTGGTTTTAGTGCCTTATGTAAATAGGACACAACCTGTTTCTTACTTGGGTCTAATAGTCCACTAGACACATATGAAACACTATCTGGAGAAAGTCTTACACCTTGATTAGTTCCTGCTTTCTCTTGATAGATATAAAATTCTGAGACCTTCTCAACAATCTTTGCACCTGTTATTGGGTCTTTCTTGTGTTTTATTTCTTTTACTTTACGAATCTTAGCAGCGTCAATTGTTCTTATTTCTTGGATACCTGCTTTAAGATTTGATTCATTTGCTACGAGGTGGTGATATACTCTACCATCTACATAGAATGAACGGAAAATGTCGTGACCTAAATCGGTGAATTTTAACATACCATAGACGCTGTTAAATTCATCAATCATTTGTTTTTTAATATTATCTGGTGCTTCTACTTTGTCCAGATTAAGTTCGCAAGTAGTATCCATTTCTGAACCAACGATAGATTCATTAACGATATCTTCAATAGCTGCATCTACTTCAGGGTGCGATGCGACACCACGATATTTTAAAATTAACTGTTGGTTGTCTTTTGCTTGACTCCCTTCCATGTCAATGTATTGACCATAGTGAGAACCAGACGCAGTAACATATCCTGCTCCATCATCATCGGTAGGAGCAACAATAGATTTAAGTTTTTCTTTTTCTTTTGGTTTTTGGTCTGACGCTCGTTTGAGTTCAAATCCAAATAGTTTTAGAATACTATTATCTGTATCTTGTGCCATATTATTTCCTGTACCTAGCTCCGCCTAAGTTACCTTTATTTATTCTACCAATAACCCATTCATCGCCAGGCGATTCAATACATCTTTTATGTGAAACACCGTTGTTCCACCATTTAGTTCCACCTGTTAGTTTACCACAAGGGTATCTTTTATATCCTAAACCAGTAAGACCCTCACTTATTGCCTTACGGTGTTGTTCTGAGAGTTTCTTTCCAGTGTTATGTGGTTTATAACCCTGTTTTAATTCTCTCATTAACATTTTTGTCTCCTCTGTATGTTTTCTTCCATACATTGGATTCTTTTCACCTTCCATAGTTCCTTTCAGTCCAGTGTGAACTAAATCAGTTTCATCCCATTGAGGTTCATAATCCTCAAATAAGTCTTTCCAATATAACGCTTCTTCTTTTGTTTGTTTATACCAACTTTTCATAACTTTTCTCCTGTAAAAAGTAAAGTGTTAGAAGGACTATTCTCAGGAAGAAAGGGTAGCGAACCTTTTCGTCCTTCTAACACTATATCTATAATCAAATTAACTTGTCGTGTTTGATTCCCAGTACTGGATTTGCATCTCCACGGTAAACTCTTCAATCTGGTCTACAGTCTCATAACTTACGTCAATTGGTGACACGTTAGTTGGGAAACAACCACGGAAGTTATAAGTTTTAAGAGTTTCACCATCTCTATCTAATTGTTCAACTATCAAGTCTGCTTGATAATCAATAGGGTTAGTTAAACCAGTATTAGCACTATGTGCATTGATACCGTTCATCCAACGTTCCATAGAATCACGGATTGTGAAATCCGTATCATTAATGATGGTTACAGTCCAAGGTTCAAAAGTCCTGTCACCAGCTACTTTTAACTGACGACCACGGAAAGGTACATCTACAAAGTTCATTATTGAGCCTGGCAACTGAGCAGTTTTACACAAGAAGGAAGTAAGTTCTACGTCCCCTCCTGCATAGCCTGGAAAGTTGACAGTCGCTTTAAACAGATTAGGACGAGCACCGCCCCCTCTGAGTTTTGACTTAAAGTCGTCTACGCCTAATATTGCCATTTTTCCTTACTCCTTATACTGTGCCAACTACTTCTTCAAACTCAACACCAGTTCTAACTGCAACAAAATTCAATGTTACGAAGTTAATAGAACGAGCAGGTTTGATGAAGATAGATGCGATGAATTCATTACGGTCAACTACAGCAGGTGTATTGTTCGTTTCGTCACATACGACTCTGAAGTCCGTGATACCACGTCTTCCTTGAATCTCACGAAGGAACGGTTCGACAATGTTTACGAACTCAGCACGAGTAAACTCGTCATTGAATTCAAACATTACATTACGTCCTGCAATTGCAATTGCTCTTTCAATTCCAAGGAACAATCTACGAACATTGATTCTGTCAAACGCAGAAGGTCTTGATTCGTTAGTTTTGTCACCGAAGAGCATAATGCCTTCGCCTGGAATGTTTGCAATTGGGTTGATACCAGCCTTATATAATGTATCTCTTTCTGCTTTAGTCGGAGATAAGATGATGTCAGTAATACCAACATATCGACCACGTCTAGAACCAGCTGGAGAGAACCACGGTGCTGCTACTAAGTCAGTAGCTGCCATTAGTCCAGCTGTTGAGGAGTTAGCAGGAATCTTGATGTATTTGTCATTATATTTGTCAAATACTTTCAAGTAGTTGTTATCCTGTACTAGATACGAAGACTTCGTGTAAGTGTTATTACAAGATAAGACACCTGCATTAGTGCCTACAGTAATTACAGCATTACGTGAAGGTGATGCGACAGCAACACAATCTTTACGAGTTGTGCCTGCAATACCTACTAAATCATTTACGATAGTAGTTGCAGTTGCGTCTGCAATAGATTCTGGAGCAATTAAGAAATCTACTTCAATGTTGTCCTTATCTTCAAATTTATCGAAACCACGAAGTACATCGTCAGTTCCTAATGAAGAAGAGGTCACACCAGAAGCAAATGACCAAGTGCTTTGAGTTGCGCTGAAGTTTTGTCCAGTCGCAAAGTCCTCACCAGATGTTGTAGCGTTGTTGCCCCAGTTTGAACCTACAAAGTCACTCAGACTATCTGAGTCACCAGTATGGAAGTCACCAGAGTATACCCAATTAGAACGATTCTTTAGAACGTCTTTATAGTAGTTTGAAGTTCCGTCACTTGCTTTTGCGTTTTTAGCAACAGACAAGAATGGGAAAGTTTCTAGAACTGTTCCAGCAGTACCAGAAATTTCACCGTCTTCGTCAACTACGACAACGTGAATTTCGTCATTAGACCCACCAAGGTCAGTTACGAATTTAGATGTGCCTGGGGCAGCATCAAATTCAGATTTATATGCCCAATTGTCAAAGTTCAATGAAGAACCACTTGCACTGTCAGTTCCGACAACGGATACTTTCAATGAGTTACCAATTGTGCCTGGGTACTTGGCAATAAACGCACCGTCAGAACTATCAAGAGATAAGTTCTCAAATGCGTCTAAGTTGTTGATTGCTTGTGCAGTCAAACTACCTAGGGATGAATGGTTAGCAACAGCGTTAACGCCATCACTATCCTGCTCACGTACAACGAGTAGTGAGTTTGAGTATTTTAAAAAATAAGCAGCAGAATGGAAATCTACCGTATTTTCATCAGTTGGTGCTGAGAAGGTACTAACTAGTCCAGATTCATCTGAGACCAGAGTCGCAACTCCAACAGGCCCCCAACCGAAATTTCCCACAAATGCACCAGTAGAAGTTTGAACGTTAGGCACTACGCCCGTCAGGTCAATTTCTTTTACTGTTACAGCAGGAGAAGCAGAGGGTGTAAAAAGAGCCATAACTTTTTTCCTTTAGTTTAATTATAAGTTTTCATAATACGGTAATGTTCACATACCTTTATTTATACATTACCAATCTTCTACACCTATATCCATACCTTCATAGGTGTGCCATCCCATAGATTTTTGGTCTTCTTCCTGTCTAACCTGTTCTAAACCGTCATCAATAAACCCTACAGGAGGTACATCGTCTTCAATTTCTTTCATTTTCTTTGCAAACATCATTTCTTTTAGGTTAATATCTGTCATATCTGCAAAGAACTGAGACGATACAAAGTATCCAAACATAACTAAATTCATCATTAAATCGTCATGATTACCGTCAGACGCTTCATAAGATTGACCTTTAGAGACAAAAGTAGATATTTCCATAATGGTATTCTCATCAACAATCTGTAGTTTTTGATTCTCTAGAATATCTTTGATAGCAGAACAACCCAATCGTTTAACCTTACGATTCATTTCAATACCAATACGGTCAGCTTTTACCGCAGACTCCATATGAATATTATCATACTCTAAGTCTTGATATAATCCGTTACAGACCAAAGACCCTTGGTCATTAGATTCAATTACGACATATGCCTCATTATAGACTTTTGCGTACTTATATATAATATTAGGCAAGAGTATTGGAGATATAGTATTATTGCGATAGATAGCAACCTGTTTAAAGGGTCTTACGCTGATATCAATTACCGTTGCGGTAGAATAATCCTGACCTCTTCCCTTTGATACGTCTACAGTCATGATATAATCGTGGTCTTTGTTTGGACGGTCATATATTAATAAGTCGCCACCCTCAAGAACTTCTTTTGGGTTAGACGCTCTAAATGATAATAATGTTTCGGCATTGATTAGGGTATCACCTGTCCCATAAAAAGTGTTTCCAAACTCTTGGTCAAACTGTAATTGAGACGTATTCGCAATAGTCTGATTCTTCCATTCCTCATCTCTGCCTGGCACGTCCCACCAGTTAACGGTAAAAGGAATAAACTCATTTACTTTCTGAACTGCACCTTCCCATATCTTATGGAAAGTATTACCAATACCGTTTGCAGTAGAAGTAATAATAACCTTGGTATCTTTACCTGCGGAGATAACTGGATAGGTAGAAGTATAGAATTCGTTCGCTCTTTCTACAAAAGCAAACTCGTCAAGGAATAGTAGGTTAACAGACATACCACGAATAGAACTACCAGAAGTTGCACTTGCGATAATTCTACTATTATTACTAAACTCAATCGAACCTTTGTTAAGTGCCTTACAGCCTGGCTGTAAAAAGAAGGGTAAATTCTCTAACATAAGAGTAACACGTGCTAACATTTCTCTTGCAGTTGCACCCTTGTTGGCAAGTATGGCAATAGTTTTCTCACTATGAAAACAAGCATACCAGATAATATATCCAACCGAACTAATAGATTTACCAGATTGACGACACGCAAGAACAATAGAGAATCTATTATTATTGAAATGTTTGAACATTTTTTCTTGATAAGGATATAGGGTAAAGGGTACTAGACCCTCATCAAGGGAAATAACTTTAAGATAAGTTTTACAGAAATGTACAGGGTCTTTAGAACACTTGATGTATTCTTTTACTTCTTCTTCAGTAAAATTATGTTGAACCCCATCACGCTTGACATTAATATTGCCAAGGTAGGATTCATTCTGATTCGGATTCGGCATCTATTACTACATTCTTTTCATTATTAATAAGTCGCTGTAAGTCCGTAGTAGTTCCCACAAATAGATTGTTTGTAGTATTACCCAGTTGTTTAGGGTCGTCTTCTTTGTTTATGTCTTTGTTTTTCTTATTCAAATCCATAAGTTTATCATTAACATCTGCCATGTTTTTCATCATAGTAGATAACACTTCAAACGCACGAGGGTGTTCACTTTCCCTTGCGACTTCAATCATTAGTTCCATACTCTCTTTACCCTTCTCTAATATTTCATAGTAGGTTTCACGAGAATACTCATAATCATCTTTTATTTTCTTGTCATTCTTATCGGTCATTATGCACTATCTATATCAGTTTCAATAAATCCGTAATCACTATCAGCACTTACAGAGGTTGGGTCAGGAGTTATCTGTAAGGTCTTAATATACACATCACTATCTTCAAGTCCTGCATTTTGTAAGAATAAGTCATTATTAACTTCACGGATAATATTCTTATTAGATTCAGGGCCATATAAGGCAATCTTCATTTCAAAGTCTAAAGTATATATAATTGTCCTACGTTGCTCTACCGCACCTTCAAAATCATCTGAGAATGTCACACCAGACAATGTTATGGGGACATCTTCGGTCAATGTAGGTATATCAGAAAACGGTTTGATTGTCAAGGTATATTGTGGTGCAAAATAAGGTAAAACTTGTTCTACGATTTGTAATGCATCGTCTTGTGATTTTGCATAAACATTTAACTGAAATGAAATAGTATATGGTGTTGCGGTATAAAGTTTTCTTCTGGTAGTAATACTATTATCTACTGTTGCAGAGATATTATTGTTCTTAGGTAATTGTCTGGTTGCGTCATATTGCATATTTGTAATTTCAAACGACATACGAGGCAACTTGATTGCAACTCTACGTTCTGCGTCTTCACCATTACTCATTGCTTGTAACCTAGAGATAAAGTTTCTCTTAGGTGCATAGGATAAAGGAACTTTTACTTGAGATATAGTTTCACCAGAACTATTTTGTCTTAGAACATACAAGTTATTGAACATAGAACCAAATACGGATACCGCAGTTCTTACTCTCTTATGATAAAACCAAGTACCAAACATTATGATATATCTCCGAACGGATTACTTTCAGAGAAGTCTAAGAAGTCTGATTCAAAGTCATCAAAGATAGTATTTTGTGCGTCTGCTTGTATCTTCTGAAGTTCTTGTACAAACGTTGGAGAAGCTTTCGCACCAGACGTTTGACCAACAACTTGAGTTACTGTACCAAAAGTATGGAACTTACCATCAGAAGCACCAACGTGTGCAAGTTGTAGAACTTTATCTGAATCAGACCAATCAACAATTTCACCTTTCATAGTATAATCACCAAATACTTGATGTACAGTTTCACCAAGGTCATATCCTGCCGCTGAATCCATAGTCAGTTCAACTTGATATGCAGATTCTACTTCAACCTTTTGTATTGCGTCAATACCAGTATCAAAGTCTTCGTCATTGTATTCAAACAATTCACATTGCATACGGAATGTAGGAAGATTTTGTAATTGATAGAACGGAGTTTCTGTTTCTACTCTACGAATCTCAAATATAGATTCAGATAGTGTTAGATAGATTAGGTCTCCTTCACGAGGACGGAAATTCTTTTCTGCAAGACGAGAACCTACAAGATTCTTCCATCTCTTTCTGGAAACAATAAAGTTTGCTTGGTCTCTGAGTTCAATACCAAATTTAGTAAATAGGTCACCCTCACCTTCAAACGCTTCGGTGTTCTCAATATACATTTCTACTTTATAAGAAGAACCAAAGCGTGACGGAACATCATCAAGAAAGACATTATCTTTATTGATTATTTCTCGTGGAAGGTAGTATACATCCTGTCCATACATTTTGAGTCCTTCAATAATGATGTCCTCATATAATGATTGTTCAGAACGAACTCCTTGTTTGAAATACGGATTCGTTGCCATTTAATTACCCTACAAAGAAATCTGGTGGTATATCATACTCGTTATAGATTCTTTGTCTAATCACTTCTATTTCTTGTCTTGCGTCTTCTAGTATTTGTCTACCGTTTAATTGAACACCGCCAGGCAATACCATTCCTTCAAATTTAATAAGGTTTTGTCCCCATTGTTCTTTGATAAGTGCAGTTGCATATTCTTTTAAGAAGATATTATTGTAGATTTTACCGTTGACATTTGCATCAGTTGTGAAATACATTTCCATTAGAATCTTATCATTTACTTGTAAATCACCTTTACTTCCAGAAATATCTCCAAAAATATTTAAAGTATTGCCTGCTCTGGTAAATTGAATCTGAGGAGTACCACTTAGTTTTAAATCAATAGTAGAAAGATATTGTTGCATTTGTTCATAATATGCAAGGTCTCCAACACCAGTATTTAAATCCCACATATCATTCAGTCGCATTTGATATTTGACATCAAAGAAGTTAACACTTTCGGTTTGACTATCAATTGGAAATACACGAACAACATTTAAAATATTGTCTGGGTTATCAATGCCTTGTATGGTATCAATGTCAAAATCAATAAACCCACGGTCAATAATAAGTTGTGTTATTGTAAGAGGAACATATGCACGGAAACTACCTTCTGCACCATATTCATTAAACAATTGTAATGCGTCATTGACACGGTCATCAATCTGTTCGTCATCAACATTGACTTCAATAACAGGATGACCTAGTCTACGTAGACAATAGTCTATAAATTCACTTCTAGTTTGTATTCTTGTATATGCCATTTATCTATTTATCCTTAGTTTAACAACGTGCCTGCATTGTTATATACATTGATTCTATAGTAAGCACCGTGTTCACCGTCAAGTAAGTCTGCATCTAATCCACTTGTTGCACCATCTACAGTCTTAACTGCGGTTAGAAGTTCACTTGCAGTAGAATACGTCTCACTAAATGAGAACACACCAGTACCAGAGTTATATGATAAGTCACCACTTGCAGATACTAATCCTCTTACTTCACCGTCTGTTCTTTCGGTGAATGATACTACACCAGTACTTGAGTTGTATGCAAGGTCTCCGCCAGCACTAATCTTACCACGAATCTCTGCGTCACTCGGCCCAGTATATGTAATTACACCAGTAGTAGAGTTGTATGAAGCAGAACCAGCACCGCCAGCGTCTGTTAATGATATTGAACCTCTTGCATCAGCAGTAGTAAACTTAGTTACACTAAATTCACCAGTACCACTATTATATGCAAGGTCTCCACCTGCGGAGAACATTGCACGAATCTCTGCACTTGTATGTTGTGCAGAATCGGTGAATGAGAATTGTCCAGTTCCAGAGTTATAACTTAAATCACCACCTGCGGAGAATAATCCTCTAATATCAGCAGGACTTCTATCCGATTCAGTAAATGACATTACACCAGTAGTAGAGTTATAACTTAGGTCTCCACCTGCACTAATAGCACTTCTTGCTCTTGCGGTTGTGTGATAGAGATTAGTATTCTCTGTCAAGTCCGCAGTAGTGAATGGGTCAAGAGTTAATACATCAGCGAAGTCAGTACCACTTGTCTGAATAGTAAGTGTTCCGTTTGAACTATCAAAGTCTACACCAGTAATACCAGATACACCAACTGTTCCTGCACTATCAATGAAACCATTTGCGTCAATAGTGATAACAGGGATTGCTGTAGCAGAACCATAAGTTCCTGCACTTACTGTAGTTTGTGCGTCACGATTTATTTCACCAGTAAATGTTCCACCTGCAAAGTTACCACTCGCATCACGAGCAATAATTGCAGAAGAAGTATTTGCACTTGTGGCAGTGGTTGCAGAGTTCTGAACTTTACCTGCGGTACTAATAGTTGCAAGTTTACTATCAGCAATATTAGCACTTGCATTAATATCTGCGTTTACGATACTGCCTGGGTTGTATGCAGTTGTAAGTGTTACGTTACCTGTTCCGTCAAAGGATACCGCACTTGCAGTAATATCACCTGTTAAGGAGAAGTCTCTACCAGTTGCAAGAGCAGAAGCAGTTTGAGCATTACCTGTTACCGCACCAATCAGACTACCTTCAAACGTATCTGCAACTAGAGTCGCAAGACTAAATGAAGAGTCAGCAGCATTAATTGTTCCTGTAGGTGTTGAGTCATACTCGTCAATGATTTTCCACTTTTCGTCAGTGACATCAAACCATAGACCCATATGGGTATAACCGACACCACTTGTACCAGTGTTTCGGTTTGTGAAGAAACCAGTATCTACATTAACAGGAGAAGCAGTACCAGACCATCTATCACCACTATCGTGACCTGTAGTCGCACCAAACTCAACCGAGATATTATCGGCAGAGTGAATAAGTTGTGGGTCACCAGTAATATTCTGTTTTGTAAGAACAGGAGATGCAAACGCACTATCTGTTCCAAGTGCAACAGCAAAGGTATCTACACCACTTGCACCAGTTCCTACACCGTCAATCTTGACATAGTAAGTTTGTGCAGTAGTTCCTGTAAAGTGACCTGCAAAGAAGGCATCGTCAAGACCAGTACCAGTAAAGACTGTTCCTGCTTCACCAATCGCATCACCTTCGTTAAGACGATAGATTGGAGAACCCTGAGTTACATTAGATGTACCTACAGTGGTCTGACTACCTAAAATCGTTAAGTTACCATCAACCTGTAAGTCTGTACCAATGTGTGCAGAAGTTCTTACACGGAATGAGTTAACTGAGTGGTTCTGTTGATTGACAAGTAAAATACCGTTATCTGAATCACCAGTTTTAACAACCCAACCCAAACACATAGGGAAGTTTGGATATGTCGGAGATGCATTCTGGTGTGAGCCAGGCGTAGTCACGGATACGAAGAAGTTCGTTCCATCACTCAAGTGTGCAGTATTAACATCAGTCAATTGACCAGCAATCAAACAGTGACCATAAGAGTTGTTTGGAATATCTTGAGCAGCAATACCTTGAGCGTTATATGCGTTTACGTCTGTTGCGTCTGCAAGACCAACAGTCGGAACATCAATATCACCTGATAAGTAGTTACCACTAAAGTATAGTGCAGAACCCTTCTTAATCACTGCACCACTATTATTGAATACACGTTGGTGCTCTTGGAGACCAATCTCGTGATTCATATCCACGATATCATCATAATAGTTAAGTGCTTTATGTTTTTTATCGTAATATAACAGACCTTCAGCATATGGTTGATGTGAGTCAAACAGAGTTGTATTAAACTGAACGTTTAAAAGTGAAGCAGAGTCAGCTTCAAGTCTACCTGAGACTTTTAATCTATCCTCAATACGTAGATATTCGTAGTGTTCACTGAATCCGTCTACAAGGATTGTACCAACATTAGAGTCAGCAGTCAGAACACGACCAATATGGAAAGGATATCCAGTATCTACAGTAACTTCGTTTGATGTCCACTTACCTGCGGAATCAGCAGAAAGATATAATGTAGAACCAGCAGCAAAACTACCAGTGTTTACATCACGGACAATACCATATCTTGTTACCCAACCGTGAGCACCATCAGGAATGTCCATAGTCGCAAGACCAGAAGGTTGTCCTGTTCCAGATGCGTTTGCACGTGCAAGAGATACTTGTGGGTGTTTACCGTGTGCAGTTCCAGAAATATAGACTGCATCACCATTGTCAATCTGAGCACCAGTTAAGTTATGGACATATAAGAATATCTCTTGTCCAATATTAAGAGTTACGTCAGGATTCGGATTGTTCTGAGTATCCATAACAACAGACAAACCTTTTTGGTGGTCTGAGTCAAAGAATACTGTTCCTGCGGTATTTGAATGTCTTGATGTTAAAACATTAAAGTTGATTCCATCAACAACCGCAGAGTCTAATGTAGTCTTCGCAAAGGTTACATTGTCGGTAGTT
>Ga0209771_1001666_pt1 | contig 14090 bp, 14 predicted proteins | sample SaaInl59LU_5_DNA_FD_184639 | JGI IMG/M metagenome (GOLD analysis project Ga0209771, IMG submission 184639) | Marine microbial communities from expanding oxygen minimum zones in the Saanich Inlet - ESP_59LU_5_DNA (SPAdes) (version 2) | ecosystem: Environmental > Aquatic > Marine > Intertidal zone...
TACAAGCATTAAAAAGCGGCTATAAATAATTTAATACAGCAACATGAAAAAAAAATTAGAGTCAGAATTAATAAGTATTGCCCATAGAATTCTTAAGCTTACAAGTAAAGAAGATCTAGAAAAAATGCATAATGAAATAGCGCTGCTATATCAAAAAATTACCGTTTTAAAGTTTATAGAAAATAATTACAGCGGAGAATCGCCTGATTTTATTGGAATGGATTCTTCGTTTTTTAATTCACTTAACGGGGCTTCTAATAATACAATTACGGATTCCTTAGAGGAGACAGACAAAACGTTTTTAAATAGAGACTCCGAAGAAGAGGAAGCCATCATGGAACCAGCAATCGAAAAAATTAAGGACATGGTTGCTCAAATGCCTGAAGAAACAATTGAAGTAGACACAATTATAGACAAGATAAACGAACCAAAAGACACCGTTGAGCACGACCTGAGCGAGCTATCACCAAGCTATGCACAACTTCCAATTTTTGATGCTATCGACCCTGAACCTACTCAAACATCCTTAAATGACCAACTAAAAATGCAGGGATTTCAAATTGGACTAAACGATCGATTAGCATTTGTTAAAAATTTATTCGACAATAGTACGGAAGATTATGATCGCGTTTTGTCTCAACTCAGCACCTTGAGTTCACAAGACGAAGCGATCAATCTATTAGATTCAATTATTAAGCCCGACTACAATAATTGGGAGGGGCAAGAAGAAATTGAAGCCCGGTTTTTGGAAATTATAGAAAACAAATTTAAGTAAGCCCTCCCACTTCAGAGTTTAGGACGTATTATTTTAGTACTTTTGAACGCTAAAACATCAGTTAAATGTCTTCAGAATTAAAATACGCAGTTTTTGGAAGTGGAAGCTGGGCAACAGCAATAATTAAGATGCTCTGCGAAAACAGCGACCCCGTGGGTTGGTATGTTCGAAAACAGCAAACCATTGACCACATTCTTTCCGAAGAGCACAACCCTACTTACTTAAGCTCCGTAGAACTAAACATTGATCAGTTAAATTTAAACAACGATATTAATAAAGTTGCTGAGTTCGCAGATGTATTAATTTTTGCAATCCCTTCGGCATTTATCGAAAGCGAACTTCAAAAATTAACGGTTGATATTTCTTCAAAAACAGTGATCTCTGCTGTGAAAGGGATCATTCCTGAGTCAGGGCTCTTAGTGGGCGAACATATTCATCAAAAATTTAGAGTTGATATAAACAATATTGTAGTTTTGTCGGGACCATGTCATGCGGAGGAAGTTGCTTTAGAGCGTCTTTCTTATTTGACCATTGCTTGTGCAGATCTTGACATTGCAAGCGCTATAGCCGATCAGTTTTCCAGTAATTATATAAAAACCAGCACCAGTGATGATGTTGTAGGAGCGGAATATGCAGCGATGTTAAAAAATATTTATGCCATTGCCGCTGGAATTGCACATGGTTTAGGATATGGCGACAACTTTCAAAGTGTCCTTATGAGCAATGCTACTCGCGAAATGAAGCGATTTACTAAAAAAGTCCATAAAATGAAACGTAACATTAACGAAACGGTTTATTTAGGAGATTTGTTGGTGACTTGTTACTCGTTGTTTTCTAGAAATAGGATGTTTGGAAACATGATTGGGAAAGGCTACACTGTGAAATCAGCACAAATGGAAATGAGCATGATTGCCGAGGGGTATTATGCAACAAAAAGTGCTTACCAAATTAACCAAAGCAAAGAAAAACCCGCTCAAACTCCAATTGTTGATACTGTTTATGAAATTTTATACATGAACAAAAACGCTAAAAAGGCGCTTAAGAGACTTACAGAAAAACTAAGCTAGAGTTAAGTTCTCAAAACGCCTTTCAAATCCATAAAAGGAATTTGTTGAAGCGCTTTTTTATTAATGGTGTTTTTTCTAAACTCAAATGATTTTTCCAGCAATTTATTATCTTCAAAAAAAGTGACGTTAAATACATTGTTTATAGATAAAACTTCTTCTAGAAGCATTTCAATCTTAGCAAAACTCTTTGCGGGAAGGACTTCAATTTTTTTTCTGAAAGTGGCTGTTTTTTTGTTTACAGAATAGCCTTTGGAGACAATAATTACCATTTCTAAATCTACCGAATTGTCGTTGATGATATAGGCATTCCAGTCATAGACCTTGTAGGATTCATTATATTCATGAACGGCTGCTACATAAACGCCTTTTACTTCCGGAACGTGGATGTCTTTTTTCAAAAAAAAGTGTTTAGAGTGCGCTTTTAAATTGCTCTAAAAAACGTACGTTGTTCTCGCTTAACAATCGAATGTCACTAATTTGGTGTAACAACAAAGCAATTCTGTCAATTCCCATACCAAAAGCAAAACCTGAATACTCTTTTGAGTCAATTCCACAATTTTCAATAACATTTGGATCTACCATTCCACAGCCCATAATTTCTAACCACCCCGTTCCTTTGGTCATTTTGTAGTCTGTTTCGGTTTCTAGCCCCCAATACACATCGACTTCAGCACTCGGCTCAGTAAACGGAAAGTAAGAAGGGCGTAATCTTATTTTTGATTTCCCAAAAAGTTCTGTTGTAAAATATTGAAGTGTTTGTTTGAGATCTGCAAAACTCACATTTTTATCAATATACAATCCTTCTACCTGATGGAAGAAACAATGAGAACGCGCTGAAATCGCTTCGTTTCTATAAACTCTCCCTGGAGAAATAGTACGGATAGGGGGCTGATTATTCTCCATATATCGCACCTGAACCGAACTGGTGTGCGTTCTTAATAAGATATCTGGATTTGTTTGTATAAAAAACGTATCCTGCATGTCTCTTGCTGGATGGTGTTCGGGCAAGTTTAAAGCTGTAAAATTATGCCAATCATCTTCAACTTCTGGGCCTTCACTCACGTTGAACCCAATTCGAGAAAAGATATCAATAATTTGATTTTTCACTAATGAAATCGGATGTCGAGCACCGATATTAAAAGGTTCACCTGGACGCGACAAATCGCCAAAAAGAGAGGGCTCGCCTGTATTAGTGTCTAAGGCAGTTTTTATCGAACTTACCTTTTCTTGAGCAACGCTCTTTAATTTATTTATAGCTTGACCAAAGTCCTTTTTTTGTTCATTAGGAACTTCTTTAAAACTTGCAAACAAATCATTCAAGAGTCCCTTTTTCCCCAGAAACTTAATACGAAATATTTCTAATTCTTCTAAGGATTGTGTTGAAAATGCTTCAGCCTCTTCTATAAGTTTATGGATCTTTTCTATCATGATAAAATTAAATAATGGCCAAATTTAAGAAAACTTAACTAATAAACTCGGCCTCGATAAAATAGTTTACTATTGCATCTTTCATTAGAATACTTTGTTCCCCAGCCTTTAAATTAGGAAGAGCTTCTTTTATGGTATAATGTGGCCATCCCTGCTCATCGAAATAGTCAAAAGCATAATAGCCATAGGGCTCTAAAAGCCGACAGATAGCAATGTGCATCAAGTTGAGCTTTTCGTCTTTTTTAAAGGTTCTGTGCAGCTGCCCAAGTTCCTGTACACCAATAAGATAGATGATTCCATCAAGGTCTAAAGGATCGCCATCTGTAAATTGAGTCGATAGTTTTTTAACTACCTCCTCCCATCGTTTTTTAAGTTCTTCGTCTCGAGCCATAATTATTTTGTAAATTTAGGGTGTATTAAAATAGAAACGAAACATTTGAGTTGTTAAGTTAGAATTCATTGTTAGTTTTGGTAAAACATTTAAATAAAATACCATGGTAATCATTGATATTGTTTTAGGCGCACTTATTCTTTACGGATTAATAAAGGGATTATCTAAAGGTTTTTTTGTGGAAGTTACCTCATTACTCGCCTTATTAGTAGGCGTGTATGGCGCGATACATTTTAGTAATTATGCTGCAGAATTCCTCTCAAACCGTTTTGAATGGGGCGAAAAAACAATTAATATCACGGCTTTTGCCATTACATTTGTAGGGATTGTATTGGTGATTTCGCTTGCAGGCAAAGCGTTAACCAAACTTGCTGATTTTGCAGCCTTAGGTGTTTTAAACAAACTACTAGGGGGTCTTTTTGGAGGATTAAAAATCGCTTTAATACTTAGTATTATTTTGTTAATTTTTAATGCTTTAAACAAAACCATACCTTTTGTTTCTGACGAAGAGATTGATAGCTCCATACTTTATAAGCCTGTAAAGTCGTTAGCTCCAATGATTTTCCCAAATTTTATAAGTGAGGAAACACCATTAGAGCTCCCGAGCATTCTTAATTCTTCCAATAATCCAGAATAGTTTAAATCCTAAGACAAGTTTTTAACACACTCCTTAAGACTGTCATAGACGTGTTTTTCTGGAATAAAATCAGGGATGATATCAATTCGTTCCATCATATAACGAGGTTGTTTTAACAGATTAATAAATCGCACTTCAACCTTTTTTGTTTGAAGATCTTGAATCATATCCTCCATAGCATAAAGTCCAGACTGGTCCATATATTGCATACGCTCCAATCGCAAAATTACAGTCTTTGCTGTATCTGGAATTTGTTTGTATAGTTCTTGAAAATCTGAAGTAGACCCAAAAAATAAAGGCCCTTTGATGCGCTTGATAAACACGGACTTTTTTAAGTGTTCTGGAAAATCTTTTTCATCTAGCCATGATTTTTCTTTTAAGGGTTTTACATTAGAATATTGCGAAGTTAGATCCCCAATTTTTTTCATAAACATTAAACAGGATATAATTAAACCTATTCCCACTGCAAAAATTAAATCCCAAAAAGTGGACAACAGCAAAACTACAAGCATTATCAAAACTTCAGAGCTTAATTTGAAGGGGCCAAACGAAAGATCTCTAGGCAATGAAGGAATTGCTTTTAGCCCTTTATAATCCATAACCCCGATGCCTACAGTTATTAAAATCCCTGAAAGAACGGCGGTAGGAATTTTTGAAGCGACTGGCCCTAAGGCCAATAAAATAAACAACAGCATGACGCCAGCGATCATTCCAGATAATTTTGTTTTCCCACCAGAGTTTATATTTACAACGGTTCTAATGGTAGCTCCTGCACCAGGGATCCCTCCAAAAATAGACGCAATACTATTTCCGATACCCTGCCCAATAAGTTCTTTATTGGGGTTGTGCTTTGTTTTGGTCATATTATCTGCCACAATACTTGTCAGTAAGGAGTCAATTGCTCCCAATAAGGCGAGTGTAAACCCTGTAAAAATGTAGGGGGTAATGGTTGCTAATTTAAATTTAGTAAAAATTTCTAGCTGAAGAATTGGCAAACCACTAGGAATTTCTTCAATGGGCTTATAATTCAACCCAAAGACGATGGCGAATCCAGACACGACCACCAAAGCAACCAATGTACTTGGAACCACAGTCGTAATGCGTTTAAATCCATAAATAATAATGATGGTTCCCAAAGCTAGCAGCAACTCCAACCAGTTGATATTTTGAAGCGCTCTCGGCATTAGCTTTAACGCACCGATGGTTCCAGAGGCTTCTTTAGAAGCTAAGGTTTCAGATTCTTTTTGGATATCGGCTTGTGATATTAAAGAAGCGCGATCAATTGTTTCTTTAAAATTTTCTAACACTAAAATACCGTCTCCCGCCTCATCTTTTAATATATTTTCAAGAATCAATTCTTCTGCTTGTGCCTTGAATTGATTGACGTATTGCAGGTCTTCTTTAGGGTTATACCCTAAGGAGGGTAGGATTTGAGTTAGTAAAATAATAACCCCAATCGCAGTCATGAATCCAGATACTACGGGGTATGGAATGTATTTAATATATTTCCCTAAACCCAAAACCCCAAGTCCAATTTGAGAAAGTCCAGCAATTAAAAATACGGTTAAAATGGCGGGGAGCGCAACGGACAAATCGCCATCATTGACCGCAACAATCCCAGAAATCACAACCATACTTACCGCAGTCATTGGCGCCGTAGGTCCTGATATTTGAGTGTTTGTACCCCCAAAAAGGGCTGCAAAAAAACTGATAAAAATAGCGCCGTAAAGTCCAGCGCTGGGCCCCAGCCCGGAAGAAACACCAAAGGCTAAAGCGAGTGGTAATGCGACAACCCCGGCGGTAATTCCGCCAAACGCATCCCCTTTTATATTCGAAAAAAATTGTTTCATTGTAATGGTATTAGGTTAGAGTTTACAAAGAGAAGTCCTTTGTATGTAAAGAAAAGAAAGTAATCTATACAACCTCTGGAGGGGGAGATGTGTTTTCTAAATGGATTTCACCTAAAGAATTATTAAAAAACACAAAAGATAATGCTTGCCGAATTAGAATCGGATTTACATTATTAAAAGGGGCTTTATTAAAATCAAATTCATTGAGATCCTTAAGGTCTTCAATATCTTTTTCACTTTCGTTTTCTAGCGGAAGAACGATTGTTAATACCGCATCATTTGAGTTGAGAAGAACAAGTGTTGGACCAACTACATTAAGAAGAAAAAATAGAGAGAATAAGAAAAAACAATATTTTGTGACGGTCATTGAGTTTAAGTAATTATTGTAAAGATAGAATAAAAAATGAAACCAAATTTATATTTAATTAGAGGGTTTTTAACTCAGAACTTGGCATCCAACCCGTTTCTCCGTTCAGTAATTTAATTTTTAACCAGTCTTCGTTATAATCTTCAATGACCTGAACCTTAGTGCCCTCGTGGAGTGTAAAAGATGTTTCTGCCCTAAGATTGGGCTCCGTTTTTACTTCTGTTTCTTTGGCAAAGATAATTGCAGGGTGCGTACTTTTATCAAGCCGGTTTTTTTTAAACAACAATCCCAAAGATGTAAATAGAACACCCAAAACTACACTACTTGAAACAAAATATAATCGTTTTTTAGCTTCCGAATGTGATAGGTAATATCCTAAAAACAAAGCTACAAAAACAAAAACCAGTCCTACACATCGAACCGCCCAACCGTCAACACTGAAACTATTGAGAGTCTTGTTAAGGAGTTTAGACACGCCACTCTCAGGAACTTCTTGAATTGAATCTATGGTCATTTTTTGTGCATATCCTAAGTTATTTAAAATATCGAAATCGTTCGGAGCTAACTGGAGTGCCTTTTCGTAATAAAAGATACTAGGGCCAATTTCGTTCAATTTGTAATAACAATTGGCCAGATTAAAATAGAGTTCGGCAGAGTGCTGATTGGACGCCAATATCGCGTCGTACCGACCAATAGCCTCTTTATAATTGCCAGAATTGTAGAGTGTATTAGCTTGCTTAAAAGAGGTTGTAGTTTGAGAAAACCCAACCAAACACATCAACCAAAAAATAAGAAATTTTTTCATCTATTTAATTTAATTGTTTGTCTAAAGCATTAATGACTCTTCCAGCTTTTTTGTAATCATTTTGCATGTCAACCGTTGAAAGCGGTGTGTATCTTGCAAGCTCACAAGCCGTAAGAAGAGACATAAACCCTTCTAAAGTATCGCTGCTTGCGTTTTTATTTCCAAGCAGTTCCTCGATTTTACCTTTATTAAACTCACTGGTTTCTAAACGTAATTTTGATTTTAAATAATTGTGAAGCGCTCGCTCAAGGGCATTGTAAAATTGTTCTTTTTTTCCCAGAGATTTTCTTGCTTCACTTAAATATTTTCGCGCCAATCGGTTTGTTTTTCGAATCTTATTTCCAGTTATGTCTAAGGCGCGAGTCATTCGACTTTTAATTAACAACATGATAAATGGAATTAACAAAAAGGGAGCTAACAACAAAACCCAAAACAAGTTGGAATTAAAAAAGGGCTCTGAAGTAATTGACTGAAAGTTTGTGGTTGTTTTGAAAGAGCTAAATTGATTTGAGTTGGGGGGAATCACATTTTCTGCAACAGGTCCTGAGGGCGTACTATTTGGGCTTACGGTATTTTTGGGAGCTTCATTAACCTCAATAATATGGCGTTCTGAGTTTATTGTTTTGTATTGTTTTGTTTTTAAATCAAAATATGAAAAAGAGACAACAGGAATCGGATAGCTACCCTGGTAATTTGGCACCACTGTATAGCTGTCGCTGATGCTTCCTTGCATACCTGTAGCTTTCGTGCTTACTCTTTCCGAGTGCTCTGGCTCATAAACCTCAAGCGCACTAGGGAGCACCAACTTTGGAAGCCTAAAGAGCTTTAAATTTCCTTTTCCTGAAACGCTGACTTTAAACTCAAGGGCTTCACTTGCTTTCAAGCTTTGTTTGGTGGTGGTCACTTTGAAATCAAAACGTCCAACGGCCCCAGAAAAGTCTTCAGGTTTTCCGTCTTTAGGAAGGGGTTTTACGGTAATTGTTCTATTTCTACTTGAGACTGTTCGGTTTACCGTACTCATAAAGCTTCTGCCAAAAACATCACGCCTTTGCGAAGGAACTTCAACAGTCACATCAAGAGATAGTGGTTCAATGCTGAGCTTCCCTGTTTTTTGAGGATATAAAACAGTTTTTCTTAGAACAACATAGCGGTAATCTTCTCCTTTGTAAGTGCCTTCCTTAACATTTACGTTTTTTACATCAATATTTTGATTCCAAAAATCACTGTATCTCGGGTTGTCTATTTCACGCCAGTTTCGAACCCCAGTGTTTTGAGCGACATATAACTTATAAATAACAGTAATTGCTTCGTTTAAATAGGGGTTGGTGTTTGAAATTTCTGCAACCAAGTGAATTTTTTCTGAGGCAATATAATCTGGGTCATTAGGGTCTTTTGGCTTATCAATCGCAGCAGTGACGGTTATTTTTATTGGAAGGGTTTTATAGGTTTCTCCTTCAATCTCAATGCTTGCCTGACCAATCGTAAATTCACCTCTTTTTTTGGGTGCCAAAAAATAGCTGTAGCTTTTAGAAAATGAACGCGCTCCATTTATCCATGAATTATTGATCGATTGACTGGGACCTCCAACGACTGTAAAGTTTTCAAAACTTGGAGGCTCAAAATCATCCCCATCGGTATTCATTGTAAAATCGACCCTAAGACGCTCATTGATTCCAAGTTTTTTTTTACTCACTTTAGCATCAAAAGATACCTGTGCCGAAAGGAGTCCAGACAGTATAAAAGTAAGTAAAAGGATCTTTTTTTTCATTGCCTACCAGTCTTTTTCTGTTTTAACTTTGACACCTTTTGTTTTGGATGCATTCATTTTCTCTTGCACTTTTTTCTCTTCATTATTCATCGCTTCAAGTAAGTTTTTTACTTGTTGTGGCGATAGTTTCCCTGGCTGCTGTTGTGGCTGACCTTTGTCATTTTTAGGGTCTTTATTTTTCTGATCACCATTATCGTCTTTAGGGTTTCCGTCTTCATCTTCCTTGTCGTCTCCGTTTTTTTTATTTTCGTCTTCCCCCCCCTTGTCTTTGTTCTTCTCGTCTTTCTCCTTTTTATCTTCGCTATCGTCTTTTTCGTCTTTGTTTTCGTCCTTATCTTTATCCTTGTCTTCGTCGTCGCCATCGCCTTCGCCTTCGCCTTGTTCTTTCGCACATTCTTGAGCAAGGGCTAAATTATACCGAGTTTCGTCGTCTGAAGGGTTGTTTCTCAAGGCGTTTTTGAAAGCTGAAACAGCTTCTTTGCATTGTTTCTTTTGCATCAAAATATTTCCAATATTATGATAAGCCTTGTGTTTTTCAGATTTTGAGCCGCCATGATCTACCGCTTCTAAATGACGTAACAACGCTTCATCATACAGCTTAGAATTGTAATAGGCGTTTCCCAAATTAAACGACCCCGTAGCGTTATTTTGCTTTGTTGAAACCGCTAAGCGGTATTTTTTTTCGGCGCCAATAAAATCTTCCTCTACAATGGAGTTTCCTTCAAAAATATAGTTATTAGAATCAGATAATTGAGGGTCTATTTCTTGCGCCTGACCAACAAATGGAATCATAAAAACCATAAAAAGACAAGCGAAAGAACATCCAACGCATACCGATTGACGGGCCTCAAGCCCTAAATTTTTAAGGATATTTGTTATGTGCTTCATAGGTTTTCGTTAAATAAATTCAAACGTTTTAGCCAAGCGGTTTTTCGTTCCAAAAATAAAATATCTAAAATTAAAAAGAACAACCCCAACCCTAAAAACCATTGAAATTGATCTTTGTATTCTGCAAATTCTTTAGCTTCAAATTCTTTTTTATCCATCCGATTCAAAATCTCTCGAATTTGTTCGATAACTTCAGCGGTGGAATTTCCATTTATGTATTCTCCTTTTGCTTCCGTAGCAATCAACCTCAAGGTTTCTGAATTAAGTTTCGTAATAACAGTTTCGTTGTTTTTATCCTTTTTATAACTCATCACAACGCCATTTCGTTTCAATGGAATTGGGCCTCCTTTTTCGCTTCCCACCCCAATGGTGTATATTTTAATACCCTCTTCCGAAGCTGCTTCAGCGACCTCCACACTGAGGTCGTTATGATCTTCTCCATCTGAAATGATGACCAATACTCTATTGGTTTGTTCCTCGTCATCAAAATAGTTCCGTGACAATTGTATGGCTTCATCTATGGCCGTTCCTTGTGAGGAAAGCATATCGGTGTTCATACTTTGTAAAAACATTTTTGCCGTTCCATAGTCCGTTGTAATTGGCAGTTGAGGGAATGCTTTTCCAGCGTAAGCAATAATTCCGATTCGATCACTTGCCAAATTGTTTATAATTTGTGTGACGAGTTGCTTGGATTTTTCCAACCGATTGGGCGCCACATCTTCTGCAAGCATGCTTTTTGAAACGTCAATAGCAAAAACAATATCCACGCCTTCTCTTTTAATGGTCTCAAGTTTTGTGCCAATTTTCGGATTCACTAATGCGATGACAAAACAACCAATAGACAGAGAGAGCACGCAAAACTTAAGGATTGACTTGAATACGGATTGATCTGGACTGAGTCGTTTTAAGGTGCTTATAGTGCCAAACTTTTTTTGAACACGTTTTTTCCAGAGAAGTGTCCACAAAAACACCACTAACATCACAGGGATGATAAGCAACAGCCAAAACCATATTTTTTCTTCTAGTTGATACATTTAAATAAAACTTCTAAATATTGTAAATCGCAATAAAAATTCAAACAACAATAAACCCAAAGCGATCCAAACTAAAGGTCTAAATTTTTCTTCATAATTATAAAACTTAAACTCTTCAACTTCTGTTTTTTCAAGCTTGTCAATCTCTTTATAGATTTCCTTTAATTTACGATTATTTGTTGCTCTAAAGTATTTTCCACCTGTGACCTCAGCAATTTCTTTTAAGAGGTTTTCATCTATTTCCACTTGAATTTTTCCGTACTGAAACACTCCATTTCTAATGGCAATAGGGGACAAGGCCATGCCGTTGGTGCCCAATCCAATGGTATATGTTTTGATGCCGTATTCTACGGCTAATTCACTTGCCGTTTGAGGGTCTATAAACCCGGCGTTGTTTACCCCATCGGTCAAAAGGATAATAATTTTACTTTTTGCTTTGCTGTCTTTGACACGATTCACGGCGGTTGCGAGCCCCATTCCAATGGCGGTTCCGCCCGTGATTATAGAGTTGTATTTTATACCCTTTAACGATTGGAGCACAATACCCTTGTCGCTTGTAATCGGAGTTTTTGTATAACTTTCACCTGCATATTCTACAAGTCCAATTCGATCGTTGGGACGCCCTTTGATAAAATCGGCAGCAACATTTTTTAAGGCCTCAAGCCGGTTGGGTTTGAGATCCTTTGCCAACATGCTTGCAGAAACATCTATGGCTATGACGATATCGATTCCACGGGTTGTTTTTGTTTTGGAAGAGACATCAACTGTTTGAGGACGTGCAAGCGCTAACACGACTAAAACAATCGCCGCCACTCGAAACCCAAACAGAGCATGTTTTAGTTTGCTCCAAAGGTTGTTTTTTCGAAACCCTTGAACACTCGAAATGCTTAATTGAGCCGTCTGTTTTTTGAGTTTTAACACATACCAAAACACCAATACGGGCACCGCTAACAGCAGCCACAAAAATTCTTTTTGAGTAAAATCGATTCCTTCAAACATTAGCTTTCGTCTTCTGTTAGTTTAATGAGCTCTATAGAACTTAGAATGCGTTCTATTATTTGGTCGGCATATACATCTTCTTGTTTCCAAGTTAAAATAACCTGTTGTAATAAATTGGGCGTTGAAAATCCTAAAATAATATATTGCCCTTTTATTAGGGTGTTTTCCACTAAAAAATCTGCCGTTCCAAAAGTTTTAATACCTTCTTGTCCATTAGGCGTTATAAACTGCTCGTTGCGCGTTATAATGTTAGTAGCGCCTTTTTCTTCAAAGGTATTTAAGACCCCTTCGGCCACCTGTAGAACATCAATAGGGGCCTCTTTTTCTTTGCCATTTTTATCTGGCTCAGTAGCAAATTTAGAGCTGTTTATAACGATGTCAATCGGCGTATCGACTCCAGCGTATGCAAAGGTGGCTGTCTGGACTTTGCCCTTCATTGCTTCAGGAATTTCAGTATTTTGACGCTCTAAAACGATTGGCGTTGAGATGGTAATTCCGGGTGCACCATATTCGCTTGTTACCCATGGTTTTTTTTCTAACAATAATTTGCTAGGGTTTCTCAGTACGGTGTCTTTAACCTTTGTAAATCCAGAGTGAATCACAATCCCTGTAACAGAAATTAAAAATACTCCCACTAAAATTGCCAGAATTTGCTTCATTTTTTTTCGCTTTTGTTGTTTCGCGAGCGCCTCTCGATAGGCTAAATCTTGCAACAACTCTTCTTCGGTGGGCTCTGGAAGGCCTTCCTTTACATGATCAATTTCGAGCTCGATGGTGTTTTTGTCGAGTTTTGCAAGTTGATAATTGGGTTTGGATTTGGCAAACTTTACCAAATCAGCACGTTTCAGAATCGTTTCAATATTTCGAATGGTCTCTTTGCTGAGCTTAATTTGATTGGCTGCTTTAAGAGTGTTTAGTCGGGTTATCAATTCGTCTGTAGTACTTTCTAACGACTGCTCGTACACCTTTTCATCAAGATATTGTCTCAAAATCAATGTCAAATCGGAATAATAGGTTTTAATTTCCTCATTTTCAAAATAGTGATCTTCATCTAGTTTTTCAAGTGCTAGTTTAGCTCGTTCATAAGGAGGAAGCGCCGCAATTTTTTCCGCTTCGGTCAATGGCTTTTTTCGCCAAAAAAACCAATATAACACACCACTTATAAGTAAGGAAATGATTAAAATGATGCCTAGAATATTCCAGATTCCAGAACGTTTTTTCTCAACCTGGATAAGCGGTTTGATGTCAAAAAGTTTTTGTTTGGTGGTATCTACTACCACTGGATTCACTTGTACTTCTAATGAATCTGTAAGAAAGATCTTATCCCCAATAATTATTTTTTGTTTTGGAATCGTATAAACCCCAGAGTCAAATTGCGTTAGTCCGTAGGTTTTAGTGAGTTGATAATACCCCTCTTTTTTAGTGGTATCAATCGCGTAGCTATTAATCATTTCAAGTGGCTGAAACGTTTGTTCTTCAGAGAATACCACGAGCGCAGTGGTGTCTGCCTTTACTTGGATATTATAAAACAATTCGGCCCCAATTTTAATAGCAGTCGAGTCGATACTAGAGGACACTTGTCCATAACCCATAAGAGATAGGAGCATACAACAAACACTCAAAAGTATATTTTGAGTGAGGAAGGGTTTTATGCTGATATTTGTCTTCATGTATTGTTTATCCACGTTGTTTAAAATAGCCCAATAATTTTTTCACATAACTTTCATCCACTCTGCAATCGAGTGCACCTGCGCCCGACTTTTTAAAACTATCGGAAAAATAATGAAGCTTGTTTTGGTAATTCGCTTGGTAGTTTTTGCGGACGGTTTTAGAGGCGGTATTTACTAAAAAAGTGGCGCCTGTTTCCTGATCTTCCATCTGTACCATTCCTAAATTTGGAATTTCAGCTTCGTATTTATCATAAATTCGAATTCCAGTAATATCGTGCTTCCCAGAAGCAATTTTTAAATTGTGTTGGTATTCTTCCGTCATGAAATCAGAAAGCAAAAATACAATGGCTTTCTTTTTCATCACATTGGACAGAAACTTTAAGGCTTCCGCGATGTTTGTAAGTTTACTTT
>Ga0209771_1001674_pt1 | contig 14061 bp, 13 predicted proteins | sample SaaInl59LU_5_DNA_FD_184639 | JGI IMG/M metagenome (GOLD analysis project Ga0209771, IMG submission 184639) | Marine microbial communities from expanding oxygen minimum zones in the Saanich Inlet - ESP_59LU_5_DNA (SPAdes) (version 2) | ecosystem: Environmental > Aquatic > Marine > Intertidal zone...
TAGCAAAATGTATATTGATAATGCTTCGGCAAGTTTTGTATTGAAGCCCGAGTTTTTTGATGTCATCCTGACCACAAACATGATGGGTGACATCCTTTCTGATTTGGGCGGTGCCATTATGGGCAGTTTGGGCCTTGGTGGCAGTGGAAATATCAATCCTGAGAAAGATTTTCCTTCGATGTTCGAACCCATTCACGGTTCGGCGCCTGATATTGCAGGTCAAAATATCGCCAACCCCATAGGTCAAATCTGGTCCGCAGCAATCATGTTGGAGCATTTAGGTGAAAAGGAAGCCGCCAAAACGATTATGGCAGGTATTGAGCATGCCACAGCACAGGGCAACCTGACCAAAGACTTAAAAGGGAATGCCAGTACCTCTGAAATTGCGGAGCGAATCATTCAGTTCATCAACACTTAATTTAGATGGATAGCCTTAGTGAAAAAAGAATTATAGATTTAACACTAACCCTTACCAATGAGATGAAAGGGGTAACCATTACGGAGGCAAAGAGACTTGCCAAAGATGGATGGAATGCCAGTACCTTGGAACTGTATTCCCACATTGGCACCCATATGGATGCCCCTTTACATTTTGAGGTCAACCAACAAAGTATTGATGAAATTGCAGTAGACCGTTTTATTACCCAAGCTTGGGTAATTGACCTCTCCGGTATTTCGCCTAGTACATTGATTTCCGTAGCCGATATGGCTCCCATTGCGCATAACATCAAAAAGGGGGAAAGCCTCATTATACGAACGGATTGGAGCAAAAAGTTGGGTACAAAAGGCTATCGTGATGAATTGCCCCGAATAAGTGAAGAACTCGCTCAATGGCTAGGCAACAAAGGTGTCGGTCTTTTGGCCGTGGAACCTCCCTCCGTTGCTGATGTCAATAATTTGGAAGAGGTGACCAAAATCCATACCATATTGATGGAACATGATATCATAATCGTTGAAGGCCTGACCAATCTGGACCAACTGAACAAAGAACAGGTAACCTTAATTGCCACACCTTTAAAAATACTACGGGGAGACGGGGCTCCCGCCAGGGTTTTAGCTTTGGAATAAAGAATTATGAACAACCAAACCATCTTAAAATCCATTCAGGAAGGTGAACTTTTGAAAGGGCATCAAAGGGAGGTACGTGAATTTTTAAATGAAAATCCGCGTACCATCGTGATTTTAGATGATGACCCAACTGGCACCCAAACGGTTCAAAACATTCCCGTAGTTACCAACTGGTCTGATCAAACGCTGGAAAAGGAGTTGTTGCAAAGTCCTGTTTTCTTTGTGCTGACGAATTCTAGGGCGCTTCAAAAGAATGAAGCCGAAGAATTGGCAGAAACCTTGGGCCGGCGATTGAAACTATTGGCAAATAAGCACGATAAGAAGCTAATTGTTATTAGTCGGAGCGATTCCACATTACGGGGCCATTATCCGGGCGAAGTAGAAACTTTGGCTAAAGGTTTGGGAATGAAAGAAGCCAAGCATGCGTTTATCCCGGCTTTTTTTGAAGGCGGCAGGTACACTTATAAAGATGTGCATTATGTTCGGGAAGGCGATGAATTTATTCCTGCGGCCGATACTCCTTTTGCAAAGGACAGTTCTTTTGGATATGCCCATTCTAACCTGCTTGATTATGTATTGGAAAAATATGAGGGTGGATTGCATCCTGATAGGATTGCTTCCGTTCCTATTGAAGCGTTGCGCAAAGGGGAAATCACTGACGAATTCAAAGAACGTTGCACTGTGGTGAATGCCACATCACATGCCGATTTGGAAGCTTTCGCACTAGCAGTACTGAAATCAGGAGAAAATCTAGTATGCCGGACCGCAGCTTCTTTTGTAAATGCGATTATAGGGCAACGCCCCGCCGATTTACTACAGAAAAACGATCTTGGAAACAATCGAAAAACAGGAGGTTTAATCGTTATTGGTTCGTACGTGCCAAAGACCACTGCGCAATTGAATATTTTAAAAAACAACTACGCTGCTGAATATATGGAGTTGGATGTGGATGCCTTGTTCACAGATGCCAATTTAGAAACAACCTTGAAACAAAAAGCGGCATTGCTCGATGCTTTTCTTGAGCAAGGTAAAAATGTGGTCGTATACACCAGTCGAAAAGTAAAAACAGGAAGCAACAAAGAAGAAAGTCTGGCCATCGTCAATGTGGTATCCCAAGCCTTGACCAAGCTGGTTGAAATGATTGGGGTACAACCCCAATTTATTTTGGCAAAAGGGGGCATTACCTCAAGTGATATAGCCGTAAAATCATTGAAAATTCAGCGCGCTAGGGTATTAGGGCAGCTCATTAAAGGGGTTCCAGTTTGGCAGGCCGATGAAAAATCAAAGTTTCCGTCGATTCCTTATATCGTTTTTCCTGGAAATGTAGGTAGCGACTACGATTTGTATAACGCATTAAAAAAGTTGGAATGAGCACAAAGAACCATTTTCCGAAGCGCTACTTTATGGTGGCCGGCACATTTCTATTGGCCTTGCTCTTATACATTGACCGCATCTGTATTTCCGTGGCGAAAGAGCCTATTTCCGAGGGTTTGGATTTAAGTGATAAGCAAATGGGCTGGGTGTTGGCCGCCTTCTCACTGGGGTACGCCTTTTTTCAAACCCCATCAGGACTCATGGCCGACAAATACGGTCCACGAAAAATACTGGCGGGTATTGTTACCCTATGGTCCACTTTTACCGCTTTAACGGCCGCCGCTTGGAATTTTAGTTCCCTTTTGGTGGTGCGTTTTCTTTTTGGCGCCGGAGAAGCAGGCGCATTTCCTGGCATGTCGCGAGCCATTTATAATTGGTTCCCCTTAAAAGAACGGGGCATCGTAACAGGTATCAATTTTTCAGGTTCAAGATTGGGTGCGGCGTTTGCATTACCCTTAGTTGCATGGATGATTGAAGATTTTGGGTGGCGAACCACATTCTTGGTGTTGGGAGTGATTGGCGTGGTCTGGGCCTTGGGCTGGTACTTTCTGTTCAGGGATAGGCCGGAAGAACACAAAGGGATTTCAGAAGCTGAAAAAGAATACATATTGGCCACTAGGCAAGATAAAAAAGTGTCCGCGGCTAAAGAGAAAATTAGTTTTCGCCAACTGTCAAAATCCAAAAACATGTGGTTGGCCATGGGGCAATATTTCTGCAGCAATTTCACCTTCTTTTTTGCATTGACCTGGCTATTTCCCCATATTAAAAAAGAATATGGCCTTGAAACTGTTGAGGCGGGATTGTATACGGCAGTACCCTTGATATTCGGAGCTTTTGGCAACTGGTTTGCAGGTTGGTTAATCGATAGTATTTTTTCTAAAGGCAATTGGGACAAATCCCGTATTTTACCAGCATCCTTGGGTTTTGCCTTGGCCGCTATTGGGCTGATTGGCAGTATTTATATGGATTCTGCCATAGGTGCCATTATCATGTTGAGCATCGCCATTTTTGGTGCCGATATGACCTTACCGCCCTCCTGGGCCTTTTGTGTGGATATTGGCAAACAAAATTCAGGAGCCATATCGGGTACGATGAACATGGCCGGAAACATAGGCGCATTTATAACGGCCCTATTATTTCCGTATCTTTTGGATTGGACAGGCTCTACAACCTTATTTTTTGTTGTAGGGGCGATTTTGAATATTATTGCGATTTTCTTGTGGTCAAAAATGCGGCCCCAATATCACTTTACGGAATACTAAATGAAAAAACTAAGAGCGGTTGCCGTGGGCATAGGTTACTTTAGCCGGTTTCAGTATGAAGCTTGGTCAAGGTTGGATGAGGTAGAATTAACTGCCATATGCGGTAGGGATTTAGAGAGGACAAAAGCCTTTGCGGCCAACTATGGAGTGCCAAATGCTTATATTGATGTTAATGAAATGCTCGAACAAGAAAGGCCTGATTTCATTGACATTATTACCCCGCCTGAAACTCATCTGGAGTTTTGCAGATTGGCGGCCCAGATGGGTGTACATAGTATTTGCCAAAAGCCATTGGCGCCAACCTTTGAGGAAGCAGAAAAAATTGCAGCATTGAGTACGGAATATGGGGTTCGAATCATGGTACATGAAAACTTTCGATTCCAACCATGGCATCGGGAAATCAAAAAATTGCTGAACCTTAATACAATTGGTGACCAATTGCTTGCACTGCAATGGCGCATGCGTATGGGCGACGGTTGGCAGGAAGATGCTTATATGAACCGGCAACCCTATTTCAGGGAAATGAAGCAACTTTTGATGTACGAAACAGGAGTACATCTTATTGACGTCCTGCGTTATTTTGGAGGAGACATCCATCAGGTATTTGCGAAATTAAAACGCTTTAACAACAACATTAAAGGGGAGGACACGGCCCTTGTAGTATGCGATTTTTCAAAAGGCGGTACTGCAGTTATAGATGCGGGTCGTTATCATGAAAGCACCTGTGAAAATCCAAGATTGACCTTTGGTGAGGTCAGAATTGAAGGCGATAAAGGGGTCATTCATCTTCTTGAAGATGGTACAATTACCATTAAACTTCTAGGGCAGCCAGAAACCGTGCATCCTTATACCTTTAAAGACAAAAATTTTGCTGGTGATTGTGTATATGCAACTCAAAAACACTTTATTGAACAATTAAATTCGGGTAAGCCTTTTGAAACCGATGTGGTTGACTACTTAAACAATATAAAAATCATTGACAAAATCTACGAATCCAATAAAAGGGGCCTTCCAGAAAAGATTAAAGAGCAGTAATGAATAGCATAAAGCAAAGGTTGTGGGGTATTTTTGTGGTGGTTCTTTTCATCTGTTTTAATCATGATTTATGGTCTCAGCATACGGCTAGTACCGACTGGAAGATTTCCTATTCTACTACTGAGGCTGTAGCAAGGCATGAAAACAGTTTTGTGCCCCTAGGGGATAACTTTTATCTAATAGGGGGTAGGGGTGTCAAACCCGTAGCTATTTATGATACCCGAACAAATTCTTGGAGAACAGGTAAAGAACCGCCTATGGAAATCCATCATTTTCAAGGCGCCACCTACAACGGTAAGATTTATGTAATTGGCGCGATGACCGGAAAGTATCCGTATGAAACCCCAGTACCCAAAATACTCATATATGACCCAAAAGAAGATGATTGGGAAATGGACGTGGAAATTCCCAAAGAGCGACGCAGGGGTTCATGTGGAGTTGTTGTAGATGGGGATAGTGCTTTCCTGATTAGTGGTATCGTTGACGGCCATAATAGTACCCATGTACCATGGACGGACCGTTTTGATTTCAAGACCCAGAAGTGGACCGTTTTGGCCGATGCACCAAGAGCACGTGACCATTTTCATGCCGCCATAGGGAACGGTAAAATTTATGCTGCTGGCGGAAGAAATTCTTCCTACGCAACCAAGCAGACCTTTGAACTCACAGTAGCGCCCATCGATCTCTACGATGTGGAAACGGATACGTGGTCTACCTTGGATAAAAAATACAATCTGCCCACTGAAAGGGCGGGCTGTTCGGCTGTATTCTACAATAACCATCTTGTTGTATTAGGAGGGGAAAGTGTGGCCCAAGAATTGGCCCACAATGAGGTGGAAGCCTTGAATTTAGAAACCATGCAATGGAAAGCATGGAAACCTCTGAATACTGGTCGACATGGCACCCAAGCCATTCTGCATAATGGACATATTTACATCGCTGTTGGTAGCGGTAAACGTGGTGGGAGACCAGAACTGAACTCTATTGAAAAAATAAAATTGAACTGAAAGTATTTGTTATAAGCTCAAAAATCTCGATAGGTATACATCTGCAAGCTAGAAGGATTTTCCATTTTAATTTCTTCGGGAAGTTTGGTTAATATTCCGGTTTCGGTATTCCGTTTAAACACAACGACGTTACCAGTTAATTGATTGGCCGCTAATAAATACTGGCCAGATGGACTGAGACAGAAATTCCTGGGATGTTTGCCATAGGTAGGTTCATGGCCAACCAAGCTGAGTTTACCTGTTTTTTGGTCAATAGAAAAAATACTGATACTATCTTCCTCAGGTCCGCGATTAGAGGCATATAAAAACTTCCCGTCTGGTGATATATGAATATCCGCGGCCCTATAGATATCTTGCCCGATTGCGTACGATGAATAGTCTTCAATAAAATTCAAACGCCCTTTTGCGTAGCTGTACGCTGTAACCTTCCCACTTAATTCTGCTAATCCATAGCCAAATTTTCCGTTGGGATGGAAGGTAAAATGCCGTGGGCCGCTACCTGGTTTTACCTTTACATTTCCTGAGCTTTTGAGTACTATTTTAGCCTTACTGTTGGTCATTTCAAACGTTCTGATTTTATCCGCTCCTAAATCCTGTCCGAATAAAAAATCGCCTTCGGGAGAAAAATTAGTGGAATGTAAATGGGCCTCATCTTGTCTGCCCTTTACGATACTACTATCCTTAAATTCGAGCAGTTGATGGCTTTTATCTAGACTTCCGTCTGACTGTATCGCGAATACCGATATGCCAGCATCGGTATAATTGGAATTCACCAAATAGCTGCCTGAAGGATGCAAGGTCAAGTGAACGGGATTTCTGCCACCGGCATCTTGAGTGTTGAGCAATCGTAGTTTCCCAGTAATCGAATCCACGCCAAAAGCCCCTACGTTACCATGTGTGGGCAACTGACTTTCTAAAACGGAATATAAAAAGCGTCCGTCATCAGATATTTTCAAGAAAGAGGGATTTATGGTATTGGGTTCTTCGTATAGAAAATTCAGTTTTTCGTTTACTTCATCAAACTCGTAAACATGAATACCGTTTGCGGGCTTACCTTCGGTATAACTCCCCACAAAAAGCAAGGTACGTGGCGATTTTATAGTGCAAGAGGCAACTAATACTAAGAGTCCGAAATAAAATAAAAGTCTTTTTTTCATGGCTGGTTGGTTCATTTTTTTTGGTTCTTTCTCCATTCCTAGAGGTAACCTAAATATTCAATTTTGTTGAGGTTTTTCTTGGTCGTCTGTTCATACAGCTCATACACCAACCCGTCTTTTAGACCTACCCGAGGCACCAAAATATGGTCACTGCCCATTTCTTTGAGCACCCTTAAATAAATTTCAGAAGCCGGAATGATGACATCGGCACGGTCCGGATTCATTTTAAGAATCGTCATGCGTTCGTCAACGCTAAACTCTTTGACATAAGCTCGTAACGCTTTAAGTTCAGCATACGAAATAGCGGAACCATGAGTCTTGTTGGCTAATTTGAACAACCGGTTGATGTTTCCACCCGTGCCAATACCCACAATATTTTTTTGCCTATGGAATGGAGTGTCCTCTAACCATTCGCCCATGGTCTTAAAAGTTGCTGTTCGTTCCTTCCCTGACAAGGTACGGACCGACCCTATTTTAAACGACTTGCTTTTGACCAAAGTGTTTCCTTCTAGTAGGTTGATTTCAGTACTGCCACCACCAACGTCGATATGTACATATTTTTTATCCGATAAAGTAGATCTGATCGCTTTATTCAAGATAAGGGCCTCCTTTTTGCCGTTGATGATATTGATTTTTAAGCCAATTTCTTCATTGATTTGTTTTTGGATAACAACACCGTTCGAGGCTTCCCGCATCGCAGAAGTCGCCACAGCATAATAGTCTTGCACCTCATAAAGGTCGATAAGGTGCTTAAAAGCACTCATTAAGGTGATGAACCGTACTTGGGTGCCGGGGGTAATTTCGCCATGAGTAAATACATCCTTACCCAATCGCAACGGAAACCGGAGCAGTTGAAGATTCTTAAAACTTACAAGGTTATTGTCTTCATAGACTTTGATGACCTGAAGTCGAATAGCGTTTGAGCCAATATCTACCGATGCTAGTTTCATGAAAATAAAGTAATTTAAAATTAGTGCCAATTATAATTCCATTCATCCTGTACTGTCCCTTTTAAGTGTTACGGACAAGATACCACAGGATAGCTGGACTCACCTGCTTTGGTACTTTTAAAAATTATAAACAAAAAGGACCATATTTTTTTCTGCACCGCAGAATAGGCTGTGGATTAGTTTGTCCGAATAAAATCTTGAAATTTGAAAGAAACGGATATTATACTTTTAAAAGTTAAAATTAAATCTGAATGAACAAAAAAAATGTTGTAATTACTGGTGCCGGAGGTGTTTTGTGTAGCACTTTGGCAAAGGCATTAGCAAAAGAAGGCCATAAAATAGCCGTGTTGGATCTTAATAAAGAAGCTGCCGACAAGGTTGCCGAAGAAATTACGAATAATGGAGGTACTGCACTAGGTGTTGAGGCCAATGTGTTGCAAAAAGATTCCCTCGAGAAAGCCAAGGAAACAGTTCATTCAGAATTGGGAACTTGTGATATTCTGATTAACGGTGCAGGCGGAAACCATCCCTTGGGTACAACCTCCAATCCATTTTTTGAAATGGATGACTTAAAAAACACTACGGAAGGATTCAAAACTTTTTTTGATTTGGATGCTGATGGCATACAGTTCACCTTCAATCTGAATTTTATTGGTACACTTTTGCCCACGCAGGTGTTTGCTGGGGATATGGTAGGAAAAGATGGATGTAGCATATTGAATATATCATCGATGAACGCTTTTACGCCCTTGACCAAAATACCTGCCTATAGTGGTGCTAAAGCCGCAGTTTCAAATTTTACGCAGTGGTTGGCCGTACATTTTTCAAAAGTTGGAATTCGTGTCAACGCACTGGCGCCAGGTTTTTTCCTTACAGACCAAAATCGCGCTTTATTGACAGAGAGTAATGGTTCGTTGACCCCAAGGGGAAATACCATTATTGGCCAAACTCCCATGGGGCGATTTGGTGAGCCTGAAGATTTAATTGGTACTACCCTTTGGCTTTGTGGAGAGGGAGCTTCGTTTGTTACTGGGGTTGTTGTGCCTGTGGACGGAGGCTTTAGCGCATTTAGTGGAGTATAATGATAGGAAAGATTTAAAATGATAAACGGTTTAGAAAATACATGGCGGTGGTACGGTCCAAATGACCCGGTATCGCTTTCTGATATCAAACAAGCCGGCGCTACGGGAATTGTTAGTGCCTTGCACCATATACCAAATGGCGAAGTTTGGCCAGAAGAGGAAATTCAAAAACGTAAAAAAGAAATAGAAGACGCCGAACTCTCATGGTCGGTGGTGGAAAGTGTACCCATTCATGAAGCCATAAAGACTCAGGCTGAAGGCTATATGAACTATGTCGAAAACTACAAACAAACCCTGACCAATTTGGGCGAATGTGGTATTGACATTGTCTGCTACAATTTTATGCCTGTTTTGGACTGGACACGTACCAATCTAGATTATGAGGTAGAAGATGGCTCAACGGCCCTGCGTTTTGAAGCGGCCGCCTTTGCCGCTTTTGAACTGTTTCTTTTGAAAAGACCGGGAGCCAATGAAAGTTACTCTGAAGAAGAAAAGCAAAGGGCAGCAGCCTATTTTGAAGGACTTTCGGAAGTACAAAAAACACAATTGAGCAACAACATTATTGCTGGATTGCCCGGGGCAGAAGAGGGGTATACGCTAGAAGCCTTCAATGAAGTTCTTGCCACCTATAATCATATTGGCCCAGAAGAATTAAAGAAACATCTTTTTGATTTTGTTGGTCATATTATTCCGGCGGCTGAAAAGGCCGGGGTGTTACTATGCATTCATCCTGATGATCCACCCTATCCTATTTTAGGCTTACCGAGAGTAGTCAGTAATGAGCAAGATATTCTTGACCTGTATCAAGCGGTCGATAGCCCAAATAACGGACTCACATTTTGTACGGGTTCCTTTGGGGTTCGCGCCGATAATGATTTGGTGGGTATGATAGAACGCCTAGGCCACCGCATACATTTTATCCATTTGCGAAGCACTAAACGGGATGAGACCGGTAATTTTCATGAGGCCAATCACCTAGAGGGAGATGTGGATATGTACGGGGTGATGAAAGCCTTGGTTACAGAACAGGAAAAACGAAAAAGTCAAGGTCGTAAAGATGTGAGAATGCCCATGCGGCCTGATCATGGGCATAAAATGCTCGACGACCTAAAGAAGAAAACCAATCCCGGATATTCTGGTATTGGTCGCTTACGCGGATTGGCCGAATTAAGGGGCCTAGAACTTGGAATACGAAAATCAATATATAACTAACATAAAAAGATTATAATGTCAGTATCCTACGAAACACGATATGCTTCAAGTCCTGAAGCGGTAAAAAAATACGACACTACCGAACTACGTGATGAATTTCTGATTGATAACCTTATGCAAAAAGGTAAAATCAATCTCACATATACCCATTACGACCGTTACATTGCAGGTTCGGCCGTTCCTGACAAACCGCTAAAACTAGAGTCGATAGACCCTTTGAAAGCGGAATATTTTCTTGAACGACGAGAAATGGGGATTATCAATGTTGGTGATGCAGGAAGCGTGGAGATTGATAGGGAAACCTATCATCTCGAACACAAAGATGCGCTATATATTGGTCAAGGGGCCAAAGAGGTCATTTTTAAAAGTGATGATGCCGGGAAACCCGCAAAGTTTTACCTGAACTCTGCTCCTGCACACACCTCGTATCCTACAAGAAAGGTAAGCTTGGCAGAAGCAAATAAATTGGAACTGGGCTCTTTGGAAACCGCTAACCATCGTACGGTTAGTCAAATGATCATTGGGGGTGTAGTTACGACCTGCCAATTGCAAATGGGAATGACCGAACTCAAAACGGGAAGCGTTTGGAACACCATGCCTGCACACGTTCATGATCGGCGTATGGAAGTCTATTTTTATTTGGATGTGCCAGAAGGGCAATCTGTTTGTCACTTTATGGGGCAACCCCAAGAGACCAGACATATTTGGATGCAAAACCATGAGGCGGTCATTTCGCCACCCTGGTCCATCCATTGTGGTTCAGGCACTTCAAATTATACCTTTATTTGGGGCATGGCCGGCGAGAATTTAGATTATGGCGATATGGATGTGGCCAAAATAACCGATTTAAGATAATCCAATGAGTATAGAACTCTTCAATCTTTCCGCTAAAGTCGCATTGGTAACGGGCAGTACGCACGGCCTAGGGATGGCCATGGCAAAAGCCATGGGCAAGGCTGGGGCGACCATTGTGGTGAACGGTAATTCATCACAACAAAAAATCGATGACGCCGTGGCCCATTATAAAAATGAGGGCATCAATGCTGTTGGTTATAAATTTAATGTGGCCGATGAAGTACAAGTAATTGATGCCATAACAGCTATACAAAGTGATGTAGGCCCTATTGACATTTTGGTAAACAACGCCGGAATCATTAAGCGAACTCCTTTGGAAGAAATGGAGGTGGCCGATTTTAAGCAGGTCATCGATATTGATTTGGTGAGTCCGTTTATCATGTCAAAACATGTGGTAAAGGGAATGATAGCCAGAAAAAAAGGCAAAATCATTAACATCTGTTCTATGATGAGCGAATTGGGTCGAAACACCGTTGGGGCTTACGCTGCTGCCAAAGGGGGGCTCAAAATGTTGACACAGAACATGGCTACGGAATGGGCCAAACACAACATACAGATTAACGGTATTGGCCCGGGATATTTCGCTACTTCGCAGACTGCTCCCATTCGGGTAGATGGGCATCCTTTCAATGAGTTTATTGTAAACAGAACACCTGCTGCCAAATGGGGTGACCCAGACGATTTAGGGGGTGCCGCCATATTTTTGGCCTCAAAAGCCAGTGACTTTGTAAACGGCCACGTACTCTATGTTGATGGTGGAATTTTGGCCACTATCGGAAAACCATCCAATGAAAATTAAACCATATCCTATGAAATACTTTTCTAAAATTCTAGTGGTGCTATTAGCGGTTTATGCTATTTCCTGCCAAGAGAAAACGGCAGATAAACAAAGGATAGTGGTTGAAAACTCCATGGCTACGGATCGTTCTTTCGAAACGGTTTCAATACCCATTACATCCATTAAAAGAGAAGATGCTTCCGGTGCGATTATCCTAAAGGATTCAGAAACCGGAAAATCGATAACCACTCAAGAAGTGGATTCGGATGGTGATGGCACTGTTGATGCGTTATTGTTTCAACCTGAAGTTTCTGCAAATGGCACTAAAACGTATGAAGTTGATTTTGGTCCTGTCAAAGCAGCACCAGAAGGCGACCCCGCCTGTTATTCTAGATTCGTGCCAGAGCGTACCGATGATTATGCGTGGGAAAACAACCGGGTAGCTTTTAGAACCTATGGCCCCGTTGCCCAGCAAATGAAAGAAGACGGTGTAAAAGGAGGTACCTTATCGAGCGGGATAGATGCATGGTTAAAACGTGTCGACTACCCCATCATCAATAAGTGGTACAAAAAAGAACTGGAGACGGATGGCAGTTATCACAAAGACGATGGGGAAGGATTGGATAATTTTCATGTGGGCATCAGTCGCGGAGTAGGCGGTATCGCCAAAAAAGTGGATACTTTGTATTACATCTCTAAAAATTTCACTAGTTGGAAGACCTTGAGCACAGGTCCTATTCGAACGAGTTTTATTTTGACCTATGCCGATTGGGATGCAGCCGGAAATAAAATATCCGAAGAGAAAGAGATTTCATTGGACTATGGTCAGAATTTATCCCGTTTTGAAGTTACGTTGATAGGCACGGATACCATTTCCGCAGGACTGACCCTTCATGAGAAAGATGGTGAAATTGGTGTAAATAAGTATAACGGTTGGGTGAGCTACTGGGAACCCCACGAAGATTCAGAACTGGGCACAGGTATTGTGGTTACAGATGGTGCCATGGCAGGACATGACCATTACGTGACCAGTAGGAAGGATGAAAGCAACCTATTCGCCCATATCAAGACCAATGACCGAAAAGCTGTATACTACGCCGGTTTTGGTTGGAAAAAGAGCGGGCAGTTTGAAAACAAAGCCCAATGGGAAGCCTATTTGAACAAGTTTTCTCAACAACTGCAAAACCCTTTACAGGTTACAGTGAAATAACATGATATGAAATTGAAGCACTATGTAATCCTCGTTCTCATCACCTTCTTCAGCAATTCATGCTCAGAAGCTGAAAATTATAAAACCTTACGATTGGGGCATGGATTGGATGTAAGCCATTCCGTTCACAAGGCCATGGTCAAAATGGGCGAAGACCTTGAAGCCTTATCGGGTGGCAAGTTAAAACTTGAAATTTATCCCAGTCAACAATTGGGAACAGAACGACAGTGCTTAGAACTCTTGCAAATTGGAAGCTTGGATATGACCAAGGTATCCGTTGGGGTTCTTGAAAACTTCGCCCCGAAAATGAAGGTACTTGGCCTGCCTTATTTATTTAGGGGGAGGGAGCATGCCTTTAATGTTTTGGACGGACCCATAGGCCAACAACTGTTAAATGATGGGGAAAAATATTGGCTAAAAGGTTTGGGCTATTATGATGCCGGAAGCCGAAGTTTTTATACTAAGGATAGGCCAGTAAACACCCCAGAAGATTTAAAAGGGCAAAAAATCAGGGTGATGGAAAGTGTTACTGCCATGGACATGGTGCGTGGTTTGGGTGGTTCACCCACACCTATTTCGTGGGGTGAATTATATACCGCATTACAACAAGGTGTTGTGGATGGTGCAGAGAACAATCCGCCCAGTTTTTACCTTTCCCGGCATTATGAAGTCTGCAAATATTACACCCTAAATGATCACACGATGCTGCCCGATGTGCTGCTGGCCAGTACCCAAACTTGGACGAAACTGACCCCTGAGGAACAGGGATGGTTAAAAGAAGCGGTCGAGAATTCCGTTGTTTACCAACGTAAGCTCTGGTTGGAAGCTGAGGACGAAGCTCTGGAAGCGGTCAAAAAAGCGGGGGTAGAAATAATTCGGCCGAACAAAAGCCTCTTTGCAGATAAAATAAAGGACAGTTTTGAAAAATATAAGGAAGACGAAACTCTGTTCGATCTAATACAAAAAATACAAGCAACCGAATAAAACGATAAAACCAGACCATGCAATTACGAAAAACTATAGACAAAATACTGGCGAATTTTTTGGTCATCATCATGGCCGTTATGGTCA
>Ga0209771_1001685_pt1 | contig 14033 bp, 14 predicted proteins | sample SaaInl59LU_5_DNA_FD_184639 | JGI IMG/M metagenome (GOLD analysis project Ga0209771, IMG submission 184639) | Marine microbial communities from expanding oxygen minimum zones in the Saanich Inlet - ESP_59LU_5_DNA (SPAdes) (version 2) | ecosystem: Environmental > Aquatic > Marine > Intertidal zone...
TTTGTCTTTGGTCAAAAATAATTAACCCTGACTTCAAACACAAGAGTTCGCTTGCTTTCTTTTATATTGTGTCTATTTAATGTATTTTTGCATCCAAATCACGCTTCATGTACAAATCGATTATTCGTCCTATTCTTTTTAAATTTGATCCTGAAGTTGTTCATTATTTCACCTTTGACGCTATAAAGATTTTATCTAAAATCCCTAGAATATCCTTTTTAACAAGACGTCTTTTTCAAGTAAATCACCCAGCATTGGAACGTGAATTGTTTGGCCTACGTTTTAAAAACCCTGTTGGGCTTGCAGCCGGATTTGATAAGAATGCCGTGTTATATAATGAACTCGCAAACTTTGGATTTGGATTTATTGAAATTGGTACTGTCACCCCAAAACCTCAAGAAGGCAATCCAAAAAAACGTTTATTTAGACTTCAATCGGATAAAGGAATTATCAACAGAATGGGCTTCAATAACGCAGGTTTAGATGCGGCAATTGTTCAGTTAAAAAAGAACAAGAAACAACTCATTATTGGTGGGAATATTGGGAAAAACACCCAAACCCTTCCTGAGGGATATACGGCTGATTACTTAGAATGTTTTAAAGCGCTACATCCTTATGTCGATTATTTTGTTTTGAATGTGAGTTGCCCAAACGTTGGAAGCCATGCCAAGCTAAATGATAAGGATTATTTAGAGGAATTGATAAAAGCGGTTCAAGATTTAAACGCCACATTTACGAAGTCTAAACCAATTCTTTTGAAGATTGCACCCGACTTAAATGAAACCCAATTGGATGAAATAATAGAACTGGTATCAGCAACCAAATTAGAAGGAGTCATTGCTTCAAACACCTCTACTTCAAGAGATCATCTTAAAACAGATACGACCATTTTAGAAACTATTGGAAATGGCGGCGTTAGTGGTCAACCCATCAAAGAAAAAAGCACTCAAGTCATTAAATATTTGTCTGAGAAAAGTCAAAAAGCATTTCCTATTATTGGAGTAGGAGGGATTCATTCTGCACAAGATGCTTTAGAAAAAATTGCTGCAGGTGCCGATTTAATACAAATTTATACAGGATTTATTTATGAAGGTCCAACCCTAATCAAGCGAATTAACAAAGCGCTTTTAAAGTCAGTTCTTAAACACTAACAGTTTTGAATACTGAAATTCTAATTTCATTTACACTCGCCACAGCGACTTTGGCACTCTCTCCTGGTCCAGATAATATTTTTGTGCTTATTCAGAGTATGACTTATGGCAAAACACAAGGGATGGCCATTGTATGTGGACTGATATCGGGTTGTGTAATTCACACGTCTTTGGTCGCTTTTGGACTGTCTAGCTTTATTAAATCAAATACAGAATTGCTTTTTATTTTAAAACTATTAGGAGCGGGCTATATGCTTTTCTTAGCATACACTGTTTTTAAATCTTCTGATGTTATTAACGCCAATCTACAAACGGAAAGTAAACCATTAGGAGCCTTGTTTAAGCAGGGGTTTATCATGAATGTAATCAACCCTAAAGTCTCTATATTTTTTATGGCCTTTTTTCCAGCATTCCTATTTAGTGAAACTCATTCTTTGGTTGTTCAGTTCTATGGGCTTGGATTTTTATTTATGTCGATCTCTTTTGTCATATTTTCTATCCTTGTGTTTTTCTCAAGTTCGCTGGGATCCCTATTAAAATCAAACAATCGTTTTGGAACTGTGTTAAAATGGGCACAAATTACTGTCTTTTTGGGCATTGCAGTTTTTATATTAACCACTCAGTAGCTTCAACTAAAATTCAATAGATGGAAAAGATTAAACTTATTTGGGATTTTAGAGGCCCCGTAAGCCCTCAGACAGCGGCACATTTTAAGATCCACTTATTAGAGTTTTTTGCGTCCGAAAAATTACACCTTATTGAATCGGGGGTGGAGTCTGTCAATGAAGTGCACCACTATACTTATGCCATCATTGATAAACAGAATTTAGAAACAATTAAAACGGCATTAAAGCCAACAAGGGGACAGCGTGTCAAAGCGGACAATTAGGAATCCTATTTATAGGTTTCTAAAAGAGTGTATTGTTCTTTGATAGCATCTGTAAATTCAACTTTCATATTTGCCACCAGTTCTGCCACAGATGGCGAATCATGAATATTAGTCACACCTTGTCCAGCAGACCAAATGGTTGCCCAGGCTTTTGCTTCATTTTCGTGTGCGGTGAGCTCACTTCCAAAATCGATTTTCTTTTGTTGACTGAGCATTTCTTCTGTAATTCCCATCGCTTCCATGCTAGGACGTAAAAAATTAGCTGCCACTCCAGAAATTGCAGCAGTATAGACTACATCATTAGCACCACTGGAAATGATCATATCACGATATTCTTTAGGTGCTTTGCTCTCTTTGGTATTGATAAAACGAGTTCCCATATAGGCAACGTCGGCTCCCATTTGCATGGCAGAGGCGATGTCACGACCATTACTAATACAACCCGATAATATTACGGTTTTCTTAAAAAAACTTTTAATTTCAGCCACTAAGGGCATAGGGTTTAAAGTTCCCGCATGACCTCCTGCGCCTGCTGCAACCACGATCAGTCCATCCACATTAGCTTCTGCCGCTTTCTCGGCATGGCGTTTTTTGATCACATCGTGGAAGACCAAACCTCCATAACTGTGGATCGCATCGACCAATTGAGGAACAGCTCCTAAGGAGGTAATGATAATTGGCACTTGATGCTTTACGCAAATAGCCAAATCTGCTTGTACGCGTGGATTCGATTGATGCACAATTAGATTCACACCATAAGGCGCGGGTTTTTTGCCTGTTTCTTTTTCGAAATCGGCAAGTGCTGTTTTAATTTCGATCAACCATTCTTCAAAGCCTTCTGTAGTGCGTTGGTTCAATGCAGGGAATGTTCCAACAATTCCGTTCTTACAACATTCAATGACCAGTTTTGGACCGGATATTAAAAACATGGGTGCTGCAATGGCTGGGATGGACAGTTCTTTTATAAAAGAAGGTTGACTCATAGTATGTGTTTTTAAACAGTGTGGACTGTTATTAATTTGTCTTTGCAATATAAGACTTGTAAGTTAATTATTTATTTTAATTTTTAAACACCTTTTTAATTAAGTGTCAGATTGCAGATGTCTAGCGACGTTAATATTATGATAAACATAAATATGTTTGTTTAATTAAATACTATATTTGAATTAACAACAAACCAAATATCTCTTTTAATGAAGTCTAAAGTCATCACTATTTTCGCCCTCGTATTTGTTTTTATAATCTCAACAAGTGTGAATGAAACACAGGGCACACAGGAATTTCAAGCGAAGGCTTATTATTTTTCAAAATCCAAAATGGATCTCGGGAAGTGGGGGGCTCGACTGACTGAAGCTCAGAAAAAAGAAGTTTTTGCACGAATGAAAAACAGGCTTGAAAAAGGCTATATTTTGTCTTTTAATAAAGAAGAATCAGTATTTACTGAGGAGGATCAATTGGATGCAATTTCAGGTGCGACGGATTCTTGGGGTAAAAATTTTGCTCCTGGAAAGCAGTATAAAAATGTAAAAACAAATACACAACTTCAGCAACAAGAATTTTATGGAAAAAAGTTTTTGGTAAAGGATGTATTGCAACCTATTGATTGGAGTTTAGAATCTGAAACAAAAAAAATTGGAAACTATTCCTGTTTCAAAGCCACTGCCTCTATTCCAACAAACGAATTGACATGGTATTCATTTTCATGGGATAAGTTAAGAAACTCAAGCGCGTCCGATTCTACAGCAGTTAAAGAAGTTAAAATGACACAAATTGAGGCTTGGTACGCTCCTCAAATTCCAGTACGTCATGGTCCTTTGGATTACTGGGGACTTCCAGGGTTGATTTTAGAGGTGAGTGCTGATAATACAACGATGCTTTGCTCAAAAATAGTGCTCAATCCAGATGAAATTATTGAGATTGAAGTACCTAGTAAAGGGAAAGAAGTTTCTAAAAACGAGTACCAAAACATCATCACAGATAAAATGAAAGAATTTCGTAACAACCGTATGAGGCGCTAATGGCTTCCAAAAGTCCATCTGCGATTTATTTGTTAATCATATGTTTTTTTTAATTATTAATATTGATTAAAGGTATATTTTTAGAATATCGAAAAATTAAAATTATTTTTCAACCCCATTGTTCCCTACTTTAATTAATTTTTATATTTGTTTCAAATTATAAAACGATACACTAATCGTTGACAACATTTATATGGACCTACATAATTTTAAAACCTTCATTACTCCAACGGTTATCCTTTATAGCCCCGGTTTTACACGTCCTCGCATTATGCGCCGTCGCCCTTAGGGTGTTATATTAGTTTCTGAACTTAGGTGTGTCCAGTTCATCCTTCAATTATTTTTCAAACTTTTTTTCAACTTAAATCTTAAATAATGGATATCATTATTGCAGATAAATCACATACAATTCATGCCCAAACTATTTGTAGAGCTATCGAAGATGCTGCACAAGTTAGAGGCACAGGAATTGCAAAACGGAGCGCAGAATATATTATTTCTAAAATGGCAACCAATAATGCAGTCATTGCCTTAGAGGGCGATATTTTTGCAGGTTTTTGTTATATAGAAACTTGGAGCCACGATAAATTTGTGGCCAATTCAGGTCTCATTGTACACCCTGATTTTAGAAATCAAGGACTGGCAAAAAAAATCAAAAAAGTCGTTTTTGAACATTCAAGAACAAAATATCCAAACGCAAAAATATTTAGCATCACCACAGGTCTTGCTGTGATGAAACTGAACACGGCCCTCGGATATAAACCTGTCACTTTTTCGGAACTCACCGACGAACCTTCATTTTGGAACGGCTGTCAAACTTGTAAAAATTACGATGTCCTTCAACGCACCACTCAAAGCATGTGTTTGTGTACGGGAATGTTGTACGACCCGACTTCTAAACCAGAAAGTCCCTCAAAAAAAGTGAAAGAAAATACCTTTCTAAGACTCAAAAGCATCAAGCAAAGCTTGTTTCTAAAAAAACATAAAAAATGAAAAATTCAAAAAAACTAGTCATTGCCTACAGTGGAGGTCTGGATACTTCCTATTGTGCTGTATCCTTATCAAAAGCAGGCTATGAGGTTCATGCAGTCAGTGTCAATACTGGTGGGTTTACTAAAAGTGATGTTCAAACCATTGAGCAAAACGCCTATAAAATGGGCGTTTCAACCTATAAAAACATAGATGCCGTGACCACTTTTTATCAAAAAGTAGTGAGGTTTCTTATTTTTGGCAATGTATTAAAAAACAATACGTATCCCTTATCCGTTAGTGCCGAACGCATCGTACAAGCCATTGAAATTATTGAATATGCAAAATCCATTGGGGCGAAATACATCGCGCACGGGAGTACAGGTGCTGGAAACGATCAGGTTCGTTTTGATATGATTTTCCAAACCTTAGCCCCAGAAATCGAAATCATCACTCCAATAAGAGATCAGAAACTTACCCGACAAGATGAAATAGCCTATCTAAAATTAAATGGAATAGATTTGGATTGGGAAAAAGCAAAGTATTCTATTAATAAAGGGCTTTGGGGAACCAGTGTTGGTGGCGATGAAACACTAACATCTCACTTGGCATTGCCAGAATCGGCTTATCCGTCTCAGTTAGAGTCCGAGACGCCTGAAACAGTCGCCCTCACTTTTATAAAAGGAGAATTGATTGCGCTTGATGGTGTTGAGAATTCACCCGAAATCAACATTCAAATTTTAGACGATAGGTCGTCCAAATTTGCTATTGGTAGAGATATTCATGTAGGCGATACCATTGTCGGGATCAAAGGTCGTGTGGGATTTGAAGCGGCTGCAGCACTCATCACTGTGAAGGCACATCACTTACTCGAAAAACACACCTTAACCAAATGGCAACTTCAGCATAAAGATTACCTGTCCAACTATTATGGCATGCATTTGCATGAGGGGCAGTATTTAGATCCCGTTATGCGAGATATGGAAGCCTTTTTAGCCAGCAGTCAACACAGTGTTTCGGGCACAGTTGAGGTAGTCTTAAAACCGTATCACTTTTCAATCAACGGGGTTCAATCGGTTCATGATTTGATGAACGCCAAGTTTGGAAGTTATGGCGAAATGAACAACGGCTGGACTGCTGAGGAAGCCAAAGGCTTCATCAAAATCAATGGCAACCAAAACAAGATACATCAACAAGTAAATTCAAAATTATGATACAAGCAGGAATTATAGGAGGCGCAGGTTATACTGCAGGAGAATTGATTCGATTGTTGCTTGTACACTCTAAAACCGAAATCAATTTTGTATACAGTACGTCAAGTGCTGGTAAAAAATTAAGTGCCATTCATCAAGATCTAGTAGGATCTTCTGACCAATGTTTTACAGATACTGTCAACACAGAAGTAGATGTTTTATTTCTTTGTTTAGGACATGGAAACTCAAAAGTATTTTTAGAAAAGAACACTTTCTCAGAAACTACTAAAATCATAGATCTTTCAAACGATTTTAGACTCACACCAGATGCTGTGTTTCAAAACAAACATTTTATATATGGTTTGCCAGAATTGAACAAATCCGCCATTCAATCGGCTCAGTTCATTGCAAATCCAGGGTGTTTTGCAACGGCCATTCAATTGGCAATTTTACCCCTGGCAGCCAATGCTTTGGTAAAAGATGCCATTCATGTCAACGCAGTAACAGGCGCTACCGGCGCAGGAACCGCCTTGTCCCCAACCACCCATTTTACGTGGCGTGTGGATAATTTTTCACATTACAAAGCATTTACCCATCAGCACTTGGGAGAGATCCATCAATCGGTAGATGCCCTTCAAGAGGGTTTGCAGAGTCAGATTCATTTTATTACCAATAGAGGTAATTTTTCGAGAGGGATTTTTGCCACAGTGTACACAAAATACGATGGATCTTTGGAGGCCGCACAAACACTTTTTAAAACCTACTATAAAGATGCAGAATTTACCACCGTTTCAGATACCCCTTTACATTTAAAACAAGTGGTCAATACCAATAAATGTTTATTGCATTTGGAAGTGCATGAGGGAAAACTGCTCATTACAAGTGCGATCGACAATTTACTCAAAGGTGCTTCTGGTCAAGCCGTTCACAACATGAATTTGATGTTTGGGTTTGAAGCACATTTGGGATTACAACTTAAAGCTAATTATTTTTAAATAACAACAGTATGAAAATAGCAATCATAGGTACAGGAAATTTAGGAAGTTCTATTGCCAAAGGGCTTATTACGAACAATGCGATTACGACTTTGTATCTTACAAAACGAAATGTCAATGGCTTAGCAGATTTTGAGGGTTATAAAAATGTATTTTTAACTTCTGATAATACAAAAGCCATCCAGCAATCGGATATAATTATTTTTGCTGTCCAACCTGCGCATTTAGAAACAATCCTTACGGAAGTCCAGCCCTTTTTAACAGAAAAACACGTGTTGATTTCGACCATTACAGGCTTTTCAATTTCAAGAATAGAAAGCCTCGTAGGAAAGGATCATTTTATCATTAGAGCGATGCCAAACACGGCTATTGCAGTCGGAAAATCTATGACTTGTTTATGTAGTAATGAAATAGGCAAACAACGTTTAGCCGTTGCAGAAGCTATCTTCAACCGTTTGGGTACGACCATCTCCATACCAGAACAACAAATGCAAGCTGCCACTGTGGTGTGTGCGAGCGGAATTGCCTTTTGGATGCGTTTGATTCGTGCCACCACACAAGCCGCTATTCAACTTGGATTTGACGCTGAAGAAGCTCAAAAATTAGCAATGTTTACCTGTGAGGGTGCTGCTAATTTATTGATTACTTCTGGAAATCATCCTGAACAAGAAATTGACCGAGTGACTACGCCAAATGGATGTACCATTGAAGGATTGAATGAGATGGAACACAAAGGATTGAGCTCGTCGCTGATTCAAGGAATGGTTGCTTCATTTGATAAAATTAATAGTATTAAAGCCCAGTAATTATGAGTCTATTTGATGTCTATCCACTTTTTGATGTGACGCCTGTAAAGGCAAACGATGTTTATTTGTATGACGAAAAAGGAACCCAGTATTTGGACCTTTACGGTGGGCATGCCGTAATCTCAATTGGGCATTCCCATCCTGTTTATGTGAACGCACTGACCAATCAACTTCAAAATATTGGCTTCTATAGCAATGCTGTACAAAACCCACTTCAAAACAAGTTAGCAGAGCGATTGGAGGAATTATCGGGGTGCAAGAACTACAATTTATTCATGTGTAGCTCTGGAGCTGAAGCCAACGAAAATGCTCTTAAATTGGCATCATTTCACACCAATAAAGCAACCGTGATAGCCTTCGAAAATTCTTTTCACGGACGAACGTCGGCCTGTGTGGCAGCTACGGATAATCCAAAAATAGTAGCACCTATAAACGCTCAACAACAAGTCCGTTTTTTACCACTTGGAGACTTAGATTTAGTAGAAATCACCCTGAAATCCGAACCTATTTGCGCCATCATTATTGAGTGTATTCAAGGAGTCGGTGGACTTGATGAAAGCAGCACCAATTTTTATAAAGGACTTGAACTACTATGTGAGACCTATAATACCGTCTTGATAGCCGATGAGGTTCAATCTGGTTTTGGTCGAACAGGAGATTTTTTCGCGTTTCAAAAACATGGAATTACCCCTCATATTATTTCAATGGCAAAGGGAATGGGTAATGGATTTCCAGTTGGTGGAATTTTAATCCATCCGTCTATCAAAGCGTCCTATGGATTATTAGGGACTACTTTTGGGGGCAATCATTTGGCCAGCACTGCGGCTTTAGCGGTTTTGGAAGTTTTAGAATCCGAAAATTTAATGCAGAGTGCCAAAAAGATGTCGGCCTATTTTATGGAGAAAGCCAAGTCAATACCTCAATTAAAACAACTAAAAGGTCGGGGTTTAATGTTAGGGTTAGAATTTGATTTCCCTGTGGCTGCCCTTCGTAAAAAACTACTTTTTGATCATTTTTTATTTACCGGAAGTTCTAAAAACCCAAACTTAATTCGAATTTTACCACCCTTAACAATTAAGAAGGAACACATTGATTTATTTTTTAAAGCCTTAGCACAAAAATTATGAATAATTATATAAAAATTAAGGACCTTCCTTCTGTATCTTCTGTAGTTCAAGAGGCCATTGCTTTGAAATTGAACCCTTATAATTATAAAAAATTAGGGACTCATAAAACATTAGTGATGTTGTTTTTTAATGCCAGTCTTCGTACACGTTTAAGTACCGAAAAGGCGGCCAAACATTTAGGGATGGATGTCATTGTATTGAATGTCACAGACGCATGGCAATTAGAATTTGATTCTGGAGTTGTCATGAATCTAGACAAATCCGAACATGTGAAAGAAGCGGCTCAAGTGATTTCACAATATGCAGATATTTTAGCGGTTCGTGCCTTTCCTTCATTGACCGATAAAGAGAAAGATATGTCAGAATGGATCCTCAGTAGTTTTGTGCGTTATGCGACCGTACCCATTGTGAATATGGAAAGTGCGACCGGACATCCGCTTCAGGCTTTGGCCGACGCCATCACAATTGAAGAATTAAAAACAAAGAAAAACCCTAAAGTTGTACTTTCATGGGCACCACACCCTAAAGTATTGCCACATGCGGTGGCCAATTCGTTCATAGAAATGATGCAATCGATAGAAGTTGATTTTAGCATAACGCATCCAGAAGGCTATGAATTAAACCCAGAAATTGTCAAAGATACGCCCGTCATTTATGACCAAGAAGCAGCCCTAAAAGATGCCGATTTTGTGTATGTTAAGAACTGGAGTAATTACAAAGACTATGGCAAAATAACTTCTCAAGATTCCAGATGGATGATGACTCAAGAAAAATTAGGGAATGCGAAATTTATGCATTGCTTGCCTGTCCGTCGAAATGTTGTGGTGGAAGATGCTGTTTTGGACAGTGACCAATCGGTGGTGATTGCACAATCCAATAATAGAACCTATGCGGCGCAAATTGTCTTGAAAAAAATTCTTGAAAATGGATAAGCACACTACACTTAAAATCATCAAAATAGGAGGGAATGTCATTGACGATTCCAATGCGCTCACTTCTTTCCTAGCAACTTTTTCATCTCTCAAAGGACCAAAAATTTTGGTGCATGGTGGCGGAAAATCGGCAACAGCTTTAGCACAAAAAACGGGATTGGATGTACAGATGGTAGATGGCAGACGGATCACGGATGCTGCAACTTTAGAACTCATTACGATGGTCTATGCGGGGAAAATCAACAAAACAATCGTCGCTCAACTACAAGCCTTGGATTGCAATGCGCTTGGATTTACAGGCGCTGATGCCAATACTATTACTTCTAAAAAACGACCAATTTCAACCACCGATTATGGGTTTGTGGGCGATGTTGAAAAGGTCAAAACATCGACTTTAGAACTGCTATTGAATCATGGTATCTCTCCTGTTTTTTGTGCTCTGACACACGATCAAAACGGACAGCTTTTAAATACCAATGCCGATACAATTACTTCTGAATTAGCCATTGCTTTTGTAGCTCATTTTAAGGTGGAACTGTATTATTGTTTTGAAAAAAAGGGTGTTTTAAAAGAGGTGAATGACGAGAGTTCGGTCATTGAAAAAATCACCCAAACTTCTTATAAAGAATTATTAGACTCCCAAGTGATTTACGCTGGGATGTTACCAAAACTAAACAACTGTTTTCACGCCTTAGAACATCAAGTCTCTAAAGTGTGTATCGGGAAACCAGAAATGTTGCTTGATCCCAAAGCGATTTTCACAACACTTACGATCCAATGACCTTAGATAACCTAACGCCCTCTGCCATACAATTATTAAAAGATTTAATTGAGATTCCATCCTTTTCATCTGAAGAAGATTTAACTGCTGCGCGGATTGAACAGTGGTTTATAGAACATGAGATCCCGTTTCAGCGTTCTCAAAATAATATTTGGGCAACTAATGAACACTTTGATGCGTCCAAACCCACACTACTTTTAAACTCACATCACGATACCGTAAAACCAAATAATGGCTATACCAAAGATCCGTTTCAGGCACAAGTTGAAGATGGAAAACTGTTTGGACTTGGGAGCAACGATGCCGGAGGCTGTTTGGTCTCATTGATAGCGACTTTTACGCATTTTTATGCACAAAAAAGTCTAAATTATAATTTGGTACTCGTCGCTTCCGCAGAAGAAGAGAGTAGTGGTGATGCAGGTCTCAACAGTATGCTGTCCATCATTCCAAATATTGATGTGGCCATTGTTGGAGAACCGACTTTAATGCAACTCGCTGTGGCCGAAAAAGGCTTGGTGGTATTTGATGCGTTTGTCAAAGGCACACCTGGACATGCCGCACATCCCAATAATGATAATGCAATTTATAATACAATCGAGGTATTGCAATGGTTCAAAGATTTCCGTTTCGAAAAAGATTCGGACTCTTTAGGACCTGTAAAAATGACGGTCACGCAAATCAAAGCAGGAAAGCAACACAATGCCATACCAGCTGGTGTTGAGTTGGTGGTCGATGTGCGTGTCAATGATCAATACAGCACCAAAGAAATTGTCGAAATTCTTCAAACTGAAGCCCCTTGTGATTCGATAATTCCAAGAGGTTTAAAGCTCAATTCATCCTCAATTCCTGTGGCACACCCCTTGGTTCAAGCAGGGATTGCATTGGGACGTAAAACTTATGGGTCGCCCACACTTTCAGACCAATCGGTGTTGAGTTGTCCGTCTTTAAAATTAGGACCTGGCGACAGCACCCGTTCCCACACTGCCGATGAATTTATTTACGTCAAAGAAATAGAAGAAGGCGTGGCATTATATATTCAATTATTAACTAAAATACTATAGCTATGAAACTTTGGGATAAAGGCATTTCAATTGATGAATTCATTGAAAAATTTACGGTTGGAAACGATAGAGAAATTGATCTAAAAATTGCAACTTATGACATTCAAGCCTCCTTGGCACATGCGCAAATGTTGGTCAAAATAGGGCTTCTGAATTCGGAAGAACTCAAAGCAATCGAAGTAGTATTTGACCGCCTTCAATCACAGCTCAGTGAAGGTACTTTTGTGATCGACGCTCAGTTTGAGGACATCCACTCCAAATTGGAGTATGAACTCACTAAAGCTTTAGGCGATACGGGTAAAAAAATCCATACGGCTCGCTCTAGAAATGACCAAGTTTTGGTAGCCTTACAATTGTATTACAAGGCGAGTTTGGGTTCCATACAACATAAAACTAAAAGTTTTTTTGAAACTTTAATTGCTTTGGCGGATACGCATAAATCGGCCTTGTTGCCAGGTTACACACATTTACAAGTTGCCATGCCATCATCTTTTGGACTGTGGTTTTCTGCCTATGCAGAATCGCTTATTGACGATGTATATGTATTGCAAGCGGCTCAAAAAGTGGTGGATCAAAATCCTTTGGGGTCGGCTGCGGGTTACGGGAGTTCGTTTCCAATTGACAGAGAATTCACGACCAAAGCCCTTGGGTTTAAAACACTCAAATACAACGTGGTGGCGGCACAAATGAGTCGTGGGAAAAACGAACGTATCGTCGCGTCTGCTTTAGGAAATTTAGCCAATACCCTCGGGAAAATGGCGATGGATATTTGCTTGTATATGAGTCAAAATTTTGATTTTATTGGGTTTCCAGAATCTCTCACCACGGGCAGCAGTATCATGCCCCATAAGAAAAACCCGGATGTTTTTGAATTGATTCGTGGGAAGTGTAACAAGCTCCAAAGTTTGGAAACCGAAATGCTTTTGATTAGCAATAATTTACCCAGTGGTTACCACCGTGATTTTCAGTTGTTAAAAGAAAATATGATTCAAGGCTTTGAAGAGCTGGAAGCTATTTTGGATATTTTTAATTATGCGATACAGGAAATTCAAGTGAAAAAAATAGATTTGAAGGACCCAAAATACCAATACCTGTTTACGGTGGACAGTATCAATAGCTTGGTGCTGCAAGGGGCGTCGTTTCGGGAAGCCTACCAGACTATTGGAGCGCAAGTACAGTCTGGGACTTACAAGTCTGATACCCGCATACCGCATACCCATTTAGGAAGTATTCATAATTTAGGACTGGATGAAATTAGGGTGAAATATCCTGTTTAGTATTTACGGTCTTTGTAATAAATTCAAAACTCCTTCGTCAGCGACTTGACAATCTTATTATCCGCCAAAAATGTTTTTAATATCACTTTAAGAGCGGTGTAGGAAGGGATGGCCAAAATCATTCCGGTGACGCCAAAGAGAATGCCTGCAATGATGATGACTAGAAAAATTTCGAGGGGATGTGACTTTACACTTTTTGAAAAAATAAGGGGTTGGCTTACAAAATTATCAATGAGCTGTGCAAACACATATCCAATGAATACAAAGGTTGTTTTTGGAAGAATTTCGCTTTGAAAATCCAATCCAAGGTTGCTGCTCATGCTCAAAAAGAGCATTAAAAAACAACCGATCAATGGACCTATGTAGGGGATCAAATTTAGTAAGGCACATAAAAAGGCAATGACAATACTGTTTTCGATTCCAAAAATTATCAGAATAACAGAGTAGATGATAAATAGGATGGTGATTTGACATACCAACCCAATAAAATACCGAGAGAGTAAATGCTTAATCGTTTCTATGGATTTTCTCAACTTGGATTCACTTTTTTTGTTGGTAAATACATAGAGTGAGTTTTCCATGATTTGGGTGTCTTTCATCAAGAAAAAGGTGATGAACGCCACTGAAAACAAGCCAATACTCAAGGTGCCAATCGTCCCCACAATATTATTCAAGAAATTGGGGATGACGTTGATATTTTCTAATAAATCGTAATGTTTCATTTCATCGAGAACATTAATGCCACGCGACAAAAAGAAGGTATTGATTTGAGTGATTAAATTCTGGATGGTTTCTTGAAGTTGTTCTAGGTTTAGGAGCGAAAGATTTTCGCCT
>Ga0209771_1001690_pt1 | contig 14014 bp, 14 predicted proteins | sample SaaInl59LU_5_DNA_FD_184639 | JGI IMG/M metagenome (GOLD analysis project Ga0209771, IMG submission 184639) | Marine microbial communities from expanding oxygen minimum zones in the Saanich Inlet - ESP_59LU_5_DNA (SPAdes) (version 2) | ecosystem: Environmental > Aquatic > Marine > Intertidal zone...
TATAGTTGTAAATATTAAACTCTGCATAACCTGCAATTCTTGGTTTTTGATGTGAGAAACCTGAGCCACCTCTTTTATATAATGCATGAACATAATTTACTTTTAAAAAGGCATCTATCAATTTTTTTCTTAATCTTTTAGAGTTTCTCCCCTTGTTTTTTTCTTTTAATAAATATGCGTATATAGTGAAGTATACGTCCTTGCCAGTTTCATCTACAAAGCCTACATAGTTTTTATTGTAAGCTAGGTCAGGGTGTAGTGGAGGATATAGACTAATTTCTGGATGTAATTCTAAAATCTGTTTAAATTCTTTTTTGTAATATGAAAAATTATCTTTAATGGAGGGGCTTGGTATTGAAACATAATCTTTAGTGAATTTATCATGAGTTTTAGTTTTAATCTTAGGGTTTTTACAGCTAACTATAAAAGTAAATAATAGAAGGTTTAAGAGCAAACGCATATTAGTTATTTAGCACAATTAATCTGTAGTGCCCTATGATATTAAAATCAAATAGACAATCTTCAAGTATTTGTCCACCTCCAATATTATGAACAATCTTATAACGTTTTTTATCATCAGAGAGCCTATCCACTACCATTCCAATATGTGTAGTGCCTCCGCCTAGGTCCCAAGCTACTATATCCCCAGGCTTGTAGTCTGCTCCTTTGTTTGTAATAGATAATTTGGCGTCATTTCGTTCAAAATAAGTCATTAGATTTGGAACTCTTCGATGGTCTATATTTGAATCTGGCTTTGTGAGTCCCCAAATTTTTGGGTATAATTCAAAGTGTTCAGTCATGTCTTCATGAACTTCCTTTTGTAAGTCTATCCCATTCGCTCTGTAAGTTCTGATAACTACATCTGTACATACGCCAATACCCTCTGGGACATCCCCGTTTGGGTAGGGGATACTGTAATAACTTCCGTCATAAACAACTTGTTGTTTAGTGAGATTTAGAGCTGCCTCAGAGACTTTTTCAGGATTAAATTGTTGTTGGGCTGTTGCGAGATTAGCAACTAATAATACGCTTAAAAAGAGTTTAATTGGATTTAATATCATAATTTAAAATTTGGTTAATTGATTTTATAAAATTCGATGTAAGATTCTTCAAAAAGTTGGTCACAAGGTTCATCTTCAACTTCTGGGCAGTAGCTTACAACTAATTTAATATCAAATTCTATTCCATTTTTTATTTTAATATTAATTGTTCTATCAAAAATATAATTTGTGGGTACATCATTGTAATCTCTATGTGTTTCTCTATACAGCTCGAAACTTTTTTCAAAAATAGGCTCTAGAAAGTTCTGCTCTTCGATAGAATGAATTTTATATTCCATTACAGCTTGTCCTCCAGGATATCCATAACGATAATAGGTATTTAAATATTCTTTATCTTTTATTTTGATAAGCTTATAATTCACACTATTTCCCCATTGTCCCCCATAAATCGTGTCTGAAAAGCTACCTTTTTTTACTACCAGACTTCCATAACAGTTTCTGCAATACTTGCTTTCAATTTCTTCAAAACTTATCTCAGATTTTTGCTGAGCATTGGTATAAAACAGACCGAATATTAATATTACTAACAGTGGTTTATAATTCATCTTTGTATTTAATTTTTTGTAGTATTTATCCTATAATATCAATAGAATATGAACTTACATCTGTTATTAAACTTTACCTTTTTCTAATTTACCAAAATTATCTTTAGGATTGAGCCATGGATTTTTCTCTGAAATAACATACTTTTTTTTCTCCTTTTTTTGTGTTGCCATAGGTATTCGAATAATTTTATTTGAAATGAGATTTTTAAGATATTGTATCACTTTTTGAATTTTTAATTTGTTATAAATTTAATAAAAAACTATTCCCTAAAATGAAATGTTACATTTTGAAATAATGTCGGGAATATTAATATTATTGTGAGGGTGTTAAATTCATTTATGTAATGAATTTTTTATTTTTTTTTATCCTATAAACTCTCCAATAGCATAAGAGCTGACATCTATATAAAAATCTTCACCAGTCCATGTAGCCTCAGATTTTGAAAGTCTATAAACATCTCCTTGATTCCACCTTCCTGAGACATGGTTCGTTATTACGTCATTTATAAGCACACACTCTCCTTTTTTTAAGTCTTTAGGTATTACATAGGCAGCATAAGGACTAAAAAACTTTGAAGGGTTCCTAGAAGTCCAATTAACTAACGTTTTCCATTCCGATCCACCATCTGCTCTGAAGTCTCCTATTATTATAATTTCTCCTGTTTTTCTGTGTTGTAGCTTTTTATATTTTACCTTAAACTCATCACTCACTTCTGCTTTTAATTCAAGTAGTTTTAACCCCATGTCTTTAGCTGCTTTAATAGCTCTCTCGCCACGGATTGTTATAATCACTCTAAGACCATCACTCATCTCATCAAAAGACTTATCTGTGAGGATTTTTATATACTGACAATCAGGACACTCATTAGCTTCTCTTTTAAAAAATCCAAGTGTGTTATCATAAACTAAGCCGCATTCCGTACAAGTTATCTCACCCTTCTTTGTTTGTGAATTGGGTTTAGTTCTAAATATGTCTAAGAGTCTTTTAAACAGCATTAATGAATTATTTTAATATTTTCTTGGTTTAAGTTCACTCTCAAACAAGCTTGAGGGTCATTGTTAATTAGTCTTACTAAGTCTGTATCATTGAGACTAGCTGTATCATGAATTGTTTTGTTGCACTCAAAGCATATTCTAGTATCCACCCCCATTTTTTTCATGGCTTTCCATTTTACACGAATAGGGCAGTGTAAGCGTTTTATAAACTCTCCTGTGTCAGTAAAGATCTCTTTTGTTGATGGGTTTATTTTCATTATTTTTTGATTTGTAATTTAATATAAAAAATTATTAATATTGAAAACACTTGATTTTTTTTGATGAATACACTAACTTTCTTCCTATTATTTTATCCCTACACATCCCTTCTTTATCATCAAGATTGTATTTAGCTATGCTACTATAAAATAATCGCCTGATTTATTGTTTATGCTATTATCATCAATTCCTTCTCCTTGACCAAAAACTTCTATCTAGAGATTTAATTTAAGTTAAAAGCTGTTTAAGATGATTCCAAAACCGCTTTTGCTCTTCTACATTATTATGCACTTTTATTCTCATTTTTGTATTTAATTTTTGTGGTATTTATCCTGCAATATCTAATAAAATAAAAGCTTACATCTGTCACTAAACCTTACCTTTTTCTAATTTACCAAAATTATCTTTAGGATTGAGTCATGGGTTTTTCTCTGAAATAACATACTTTTTTTTCTCCTTTTTTTCTGTTGCTAGAGGTATTCGAATAATTTTATTAGAAATGAGATTTTTAAGATATTGTATCACTTATTTTATTTTTAATTTGTTATAAATTTAATGAAAAAATATTCCTAAAAATGAAATATTTCATTTTGAAATAATTTCGGGAATATTAATATTAATTCGTGGAGGTTAAAATCACACAATGAAATTAATGCAAACTTATAACATATTTTGGGTATTTTTCTTTGAAGCTCAAAATAGCTTTTGATAAAGAACTTTCTTTGTTTTGAAGCTGTATATAACAATTCTCCATACTTCGAGTAATAGCCATTAATACCCATGTGGCTGCATACATAGCACGTCTTTTATCCGGTGTAAGTTGGTCGAATAGTGATTCTAACAGGTAATTATCAGCATCTTTTTCAAGTGTTTTCTGTTCAAAAAACTCATCCAAATTAAAGCACATTACAGACCAAGCTTCTACACCTCGGCAAGATTCATAATAGATTGAACGCACTGATAAAGAACCTGGTGGACTCAAACGGAGTTTATCTACATTACCTGTTGTATTCCAGAAAGATATATCTCCTATTTTAGATTGTGCTTCACTAATAAGCGACCATTCATTTTTATTTTTACCTGAATCTTTAATAATATTGTCATATTCATTAACTGATACAGACGTTTCTTTTATTGTAAATTCATTTTTACTATTACTTTCAGCAGATGTTAAAAGCAATAATGATTCATAATTAGTACATCCTTGTCTTTCTCCAATAGTTTTTAGTTTCTTAACAGATTCAATATATTTTTCATTAGATTTTGAAAAGTCAATTAATACACTTCCGTGATCCTCTGTATCTATTTGTTCAATATCAAGGTCAATTTTATACCAAGTTGCAATATGATTCGCAAGTGCTGCAATAGCAGGTTTCATTCTATATGATTTACGGCGCTTTTGATATTTATGACTTTCAATTTTTTGACTACGTGATATGTGCCAATCACACAATTGAGAATAACGAATTAACTGTTCCTTGCCACCATTAGCAATTACAATGTTATTACTTCCAAAAATGCTAAAAAGAATATCTCTTTCTAATGGATGACAATCTTGCGCTTCATCAATGTATGCTATTCTTCTTGCTCCAAGACGATCCAGTGTTTTTTTATATCGTGTTTTTAGCTTTTCAAAATTTATCTTACCACTTCCATCTTTTTCAAGAATATCATCTTCTAAGCGCATTACATTTTCTAATAAATCATATTTACTTACTACATCTAAATCACTTAAAAAAGCATCTAAATTAGAAGCAGCTTGAAGAATACGCTCCAAAACCTTATGATAATCTTTTAAGAATACATTTGAGCTTTCAAGATTTCCGAGCTTATCCACTTTGTCGTTTCGATAAATTCTAAATTGTTTCGCTGTTTCTTCTTGATTTGGTAAACGCCTTAAAGATTCTAAATGTTGAATAAATAAGATAGCCTCGCGTTTTGTACCTTCAGCTATATTCCATTTACTTTGAACATACATTAAAAGTTTAGCAAGACTGATATTATTTTCTGTATTACGAACAGAATTGAAATATACTTCAATTTCTATCCATCTGGAATCTAATGTTGCTGTTAACTCTCTTATACGTTTTTCTGTAAGCAAAAGTAGAACTCCTAATTTTTTGGCAATCCTATAAAAAAAACTGTGAATTGTAAAAGAGGTAGTACTATGTTTTGCTTGTCTGTCGTCTGGTGACAACTGATTTGTATAACTTTGTATTTGTGAGGAAATATCATAAACTAATACGTGATTGTAGGTTAAAAACACGCCTTTACGACCTTCAATACTTAATCGTAACATCCATTTTAAGATATCTGATGATTTACCGGTTCCTGCTTTTCCATTTACCTCGACTAATTTCTCGCCTATATTTTCATAAGCCTTAATTGATGCATCATCTAATTTACTTTGTATTCTGTTAATTTTTTTCTTGGTAATATATCCATCTTCACTGTCTTTTGAAGCTCGCTCAAATATTTGTCTAATTTGACCCTCAAACAATATATCACTATCATACCATTGTTTATATCCTGGCCATTTGAAATAATGATTTAACTTAATTATTTCTTCTACTTTATCATAAGTAAATTGCTTATTTATTAGAATGTTTTTAGTGGTTATAGAATTTGAAGCATTTATTATCCAAGTTATAGGATGAACTGTGATATACTTTCTTTCTAACTTGCAATTGCTACTTAAATAGTTAGTTAAACCCCATTTAATTTTATTGGCGTTGTCCTCAAAATCTACATAAGCACCATCAATTTCAACTAAATCACCATCTATTTTAATATTTGAATTAGTGTATTCATTTACAATTGATACAGCAATGATTTGATTTTTTACGTAATGTCTATCATTAGCAGTTTCTACTCTGTACCAACTTTTATCTTTTTTAGGAATATTTAATAATACAATAAAATCAACACTTGCTTGAGACGATATTGAAACAGGGAAATTGTTTAAGATAATTACTTCAGCTTCTTTACAGGTTTCACCTAATTTTTCAATTATAGATTCCTTTAAAACATCATAATTTAAGTTTGCATTTGTACCATTTATTTTAGAAAAGCTTAACTCCATATTATTCACTTTCTAATTGTAAATCCAATGCTTGTTGAATTAAAGACATTGCTGCATCTAAATTGGTTTGATTATCAATCCCTAATTCTACATCACCATTACCCCAACGACCTAAACCAGATACATCTTTACATAAATTATCAGGATCTTTTATCTCATCAAAATTTGCATTAAGGGATAATCTTAATCTTCTTTTTTGTGGTACTATATCAACAAAATTAGTTGATGCCTTAAAAGCTATGTATAGCTTTTTAAACTCGACTCTTACACTTGAATCTAAATTTAATATTCTTTTTTCTAATATATTAAAGAAGGTTAACATATCTCCGTTTAAATACTCATAATCATCAATACTATAAATACTTTCTTTATTTATTATTTCTGGTTCACGGTAGATGTCTAAAGTGTCTTGAGATAACACTGGAATTTGCCAAACTTTAACTGCTCTTTCAGCTAATACTTTAGCTCTTGATTCAATACTGGTTTCGTTCCAAACTGCTTTGTTTCTTACTGAATTATTTAAGAATAAAGGACTCATTTTAAAACCACCTTCTATATCCATTTTTATAGAGAACGATTTATCAGATAATTCAGAATTATATCTTGTAAGTGTAATATTTCCTAATGTATGTAGGTATTTTGCTTTAACCTCTTTAAAATTTTCACCTAAATCTTGTTGCCAAGCTATTGGTACATTTTCATTTTGAGGTAAAATATGTTCTATTGTGTAATTTTCAGCATTTACTAACTCTTTACGTTTGTGGTTTTCTAAAGACTCTAATAAATAATTTCTTGTTCTGAAGTTATATACATCCTTAACTTTTAAGGCTTTTTCAAATTCTATATCATTAGGTAATTTTCTATAACTATCTAATAACATTAAATTAGCTTGAAATGATTCTACATAGGTTTCTCGTTTTAAACGCTTATAAAATGTAGCAAATGTTTTGTTTAAACTATTTGTAGGTATGCCACATATTGCTCTTCTAAATACATAAGAAATCACTAAATCGAGAATACTAACAAATTCTTCTTTTGTAATTACTTCATCCTCAAAATCCCCATAAATTGCTAATAGTAAAGGATAAGAAGTATCTATACGAAGTTTTGATATTTCTTTAAATTTAGATAATAATTGAGCATCTTTCTCTTTATGCAATGCCATACGTACATAAAAATCACCATAACGGTTTAAACTCTTAATTGTATCATCAATTGATGCAAATACCTTTTTATTATTAATGAACTTTTTATACTTCTCGTATACTCCATCAATTTTAGGAATTGCATTGTCTTGCATCGTTAGGTAATCTCTAATAAACCACGCTAACAAATGTATTTTCTCGCCAAAATTCTTTTCCATAGGATACCAATACTTTAAGTAAAGGTCATTTTGCTTGTCTATGGTTTGGCCCATTAAAATATAGTTGCGTATTAAATCTGCTTGGGTTAAGTCTAAACCAGTAGAGTTTAAACTTTCAAAGATTAGTTGTGGATCATCTTTGCCACGCTCTAATATTACATCAACTATTTGCAATTTCTTGATTCCGTGATATAGTTGCTGTACGTTATCTGGTGTTATTTGTTGTTTAAAAAATGCATAATTATCTAAAACTCTTTGTGAAGCTGAATCGTCATTTTTAACCACATCTATTAGGTTTTTTAATGTGTCTTTATCTTTTTTAGTAAGCAGTAACTTGTATTTAGAATCATCTTTTCGATGCTTATTGACTATATACGTTTCTTGTACTTCTTCCCAAGTTTCATCTTCAAGAGACACCTTTTCATTATCTTTTAAAAAATGTGTTAAAGCTAGCAACAATAAAGTAACTGTTGTTAATCGTTGCTGACCATCAATCACCAATAATTCAGGCACACTAGTTACCGGAGAAGTACCTGGTTTAAAGTATACAATAGAGCCAATAAAATGAGTTAACTCTGAAGTGTCGCTACCTACTTTAATAATATCCTCAAAAAGCTGGTAGCATTGTTTTTGTTGCCACGAATAGGTTCGTTGATATATTGGTATAGTAAATTGTTTTTTTCCATCTAAAAGGCTTATAAATTGTGCTTGGTTTGCTTCCATATACTTTTTTTAAATTTTATTCTGATATTTATTTATCTATTCTTCTCACTATATTGTCGAAAATCTCATTAAACTATAAATTTTTGAATTGAGAATTCACTTTGTCTTCAGTCATTTTATTATAAAACTCTAGTTTTTTATCGATAAAGTCTAAAAGCTTGTCATCATTCATAATTTTCTTTTAATTTTTTGCATTCATCTAATGTATTTTTAATTACAAATTGAATAATCTTAAATAATTCATTGTAACATTCAATTAGAATATAGTAATCTTTTGAAATACCTTTTCCTCTGTGGGTTAGATTATTTCTAACTTGGTAGTAAAATTTAATTGCTTTTTTTGGATTATCTAATTTCAATACTTCGTGTTCAAGATCTTGCGTGTTAAATATTTTTCTTTCATTAGATACATACTTTTTAAGACCTGAAATAAAGTATTCATTTTTTTCCAATAAGTGAACTCTTTTATTTGGATTAGCTCCTAAGCTATATCTTAGAAAAGTGAACCTTTCAATAATGGTCCATAAAAACATATATCTCATTTGAATCTCAAAAGAGCCTTTTAACTCCCTATCCCATTCAGGCAATTTGAATTCATTAAGCATTGCAAGACCAGTGGTAAAATATGGGTCTTTAGTTGTTGAATAATTATTATGTAACTCTTGTATTGATTCTGAGCCTTTATTTGGAGATTTACCAATTAGAAGATTAAATGGATTAGAATTTTCATCTAATTTCACTGACCATCTAAATAATTTATCAGGCTCCAAACTATTTATAAAATCGTATGCACTTTCACCCAAATGAGATTTAAAATGTATCAAATATCCATTTACATCATTCTCATATTGTTCAGAAAATAAAAATACACCATCTCGAACCCGAACACATCCTTTGATAGTTAATTTTTCTATTTTTTCGATATAGTGCTCAATACCAAGAAATGGAATTTCACCGGGTCTAAAAATGCCATAAGAGAAAAAAGGTAGTTTAGTATTTATATTTACCTCCAAGTTTGTTACAAAACCTTCTTCTTGATTTTCTACAGATAAAAACTCTGATTTAAAAGCTACCAAAAGACCTCCTTTTGCAACGCTATAATCCAGGCAAATTGCTTTATTGTTTTCAATTGCAGGATTTCCTTTTAGCCAGTAATGCCCAAAAAACACCACTTTTTTATCTAAATAACTATAGTAATCACTGTGGAGTAGGGGTTTGTCAGATATTTCTGCTGGACATTCCATCATTATGTCACCATGAAGTTTTCTTTTTGTATTTGGTTGCCACCACTTCACTCTACAATCAAAGCGCTCTGTTCCATCTTTATCTTTAAATGAGATTCCGTCTTCTAATCTAGTCTCTTTTCCTTTAAGGAGTTCTTCAATAACTTTGTAGGCTTTGTGCTTTTTATTTGTGGCGTTATCTATAAATTCTATATCAAATCCAGTAAAGTTATTTTTAATCCAGGTCACATGAGATTGGTCCCAGCAAGCATGGACTGCTCTAAATTCATCAAATTCCAAGTATATTGGTAATGACTTAAACCACTCTAAAAAAGTTCGCCACTCTTCAGGAAACTTATGAAACTGCTCTAATGTGGCGTAATGCTGTCTTATCTTACTAAAATCATGTTTTCTATAGTACCCACCTTTTTTGGTGTTCTTGGTATGAAACGTAATTGCATTAAACTCATGATTTCCCATAATAGCTTGAGCATTTCCGCTATCGCACATATTTTTTACGATGTGTAATACTTCTCTAATTTTTGGACCTCTATCAATAAAATCTCCTAGAAAAACAACTTTTCTGTTTTGGGGATGGCAGTAGATATTATTCTCTAATTGATACCCCAATTTTTTGAGTAAAGCCTCTAACTCATCTGCATGCCCATGGATATCTCCAATTATATCATATTTCATTCAAATAATTTTAATTAAAAAGGAGACAAGCCACAGGCCATGCCCATATCGTGTAATTCACCCTCTGGGTCCACAAAAAGTACCACCACCTCTTTACCATCTCTAGACTGTATATTTTTTAGATTTCCACGCCAGGGGTTTATTAGGTCTGTATTCATGTTATCAGTGATCAAAAGCATTTTTTCGGTTTTATCAATACACCCTCCTTGCATATGCTGAATAACTTTAGGCATCATTTTTTGAAGATTTACTTTATCTTTTGTTCTGAGCCATTCTGCTCTAGGAGGAGTTTTGGTTATGCTCAGAAAAACTGCTGTTTTTGCACAATCACCACCTGGATCTCCAGGATAGAAATTAATTCGTTCTCTTAATACCACTTCATTTAAAAACTCTGAAAGACTTTCAGTTGGTTTTTCATAATTTTTAACGATACCATCGGTCCTGAATTGTTCAATAGAGTTGTGCCACAAAGAAGCAACAATACTTTTAGCTAATTGGTGTAAAGTCATATCTTTTAATTTTTAGCATATCATATGATTTATAGAATTGTAAATGTGTATGGCTTTTAGTGCTGGCTATATCTCATAATTAGTAATCATTAAATGTTCAGTTTCTTTATCGTTTCTATTCATAAAACTAACTGCATATTTTTTATCAAAATAATTAATAAAAACATTCTCTTTATTTTCATACAAACCGTGGATGAATTCTGTGTTTTTAATAACTAACATCCAATTACAATTTAAACTATTTATAAGTAAATCAGACAACCTTTGTTGGTCGCTAAAATCAAAATTATTTTTATCATAAGTGCTAAACTCAGTATCATAAGGAGGGTCAAGGAAAACAAAATCATTTTCGTTAGTTTCTTTGCTTTTAAAAAAATCAAAAAAATCGGTATTTTCTATAATTGTATTTCTTAATCTATCTTTTAAATGGCTTGATTTTAAATATGAAATTTTATGTTCAAGTCTATTTTTGTTATATCCCATACCTCCATATGGCACATTAAATTCGCCTTTTGAATTGTATCTAAACATACTACTATAGGTGTAGTTTCTTATGAAGTAATAAATGGCGGAATTAACATAATTACTTAAAATCTCTTGGTTATTATGCAAATGCCTGTAGTACATATAAATAGCACTTTTAAGTGCCGTAAGAATATTTAATTCCACATCTTTTTCAGAAAGTTTACCTTTTTTTTGCTCAATAGTATGCATTCGAGCCAATTTTCTACAAAGATTTATAACTACCTCATTTTTAAAGACTTCAATATTGTAATTTATTGATTTTGGTAGAATTTTATACAATATATTTTCTTGAGAATTCGCCCAACTTACAACTTTAGTTTTTAAAGATTTTTTACAGTTATCTTCCCTATATGTTGAAAATATATTCACTAAAATATCCTTGTTAATATTAAAAATATTTTCAATGTCAAACCAAGACTCATCGATTTGCACTAAACAATCTAGGAATAGGTTATTTTCTTCTTCTTTTATATTGTTATATAATTCAATTAAATCTTTTGATTTATCATTTAAATAAAATTTATTAGCATTATCAATTGAAAAATAAACAGCTCCACCACCAACAAAGGGTTCATAATAATTATGGATGTAATTTGGTAGATTTGGAATAATATGCTTTAATTCTCTTGATTTACCACCTGGCCATTTTAAAAATGGTTTCAATTCGATATTTTTTAAAAGTGTCATATATATTTATTAAGTCTTATTTCGGATGCTTGAAAATAATTTTCTTCCAATTCAATTCCAGTAAATTTTCTATTAAGTTTTAATGAAGCTTCACCTGTGGATGCAACACCCATAAATGGGTCAAAGACTATATCATCTTCATTAGATGCTATTTTAATAATATGCTCTAAAAGTTTTAAAGGTTTTTGTGTAGGATGTTTAGGGTCTTTCAATCTTTCTTTACCCATACAAATTGGTGACTGAAAAAAGTTATGCATATCTCGTTGATTACTAAAATTCCATTTATGCCCTTTATTCCAACAACAAATTATTATCTCACAACTGTTTAAAAATCCGTTTTTAAAAAACTTAGGCGTAGGATTTGTTTTATGCCAAACCATAAATTGGAAGGTATCAAATTTATGGTCTAATGCATCATACCATTTACCGATTAAATTATAACTGCAGAACACAAAAAGATTACCATTTGGTTTTAAAACTCTAACAAATTCATCTGCTATTTTATGTGGTTCTAAATCTACCATATCCCAATCAGCGATATCATTATTAACTTCTTTACGCCACTTAAATTTTAGGTTACCTGTTGAATACTTACCTAAATTGTATGGTGGGTCTGTTAAAATTAAGTCAATAGAATCATCTTCCACTTTTTTAATTAACTCAAAGCAATCACCGTGTTTAATAGAAAATTTATTGGTTTTCATATCTTTATAAATATTCATTTTTTATGGCTTCCAATGCATTCTTTATTACGTATGCATTTTTTTTGTATTCATCAATCACAATGTTGTAGCCATCTTCTGATTTACATATAAAGTCCCAAAAATCTTTACCTATTAATAATTCTTCTTCAGAAAAAAATTGTCTTACTCTTCCTTGCTTCCAGGGTTTGCCTTCCCCAAATCGATTATATGCTGTTGCAAAGAAGCATTTGATTACTGCATCTTTTCCTAAATTATTTGATAGAATTGCGTACTGCTCAAAAAGAGATTCTTTTTCAGACCTAGCTTTTTTGTTATCTAAGTCACCACCAATTTTTAACTCAATTAGAAAATATTCATTCTTTTCCTCATCAAATAAATAAAAATCACTAACGTGAACTTTTTCTGTATTTATTACAGGTATTTCAATATCCCTTATTAGTTTATAATCATTAATTGATACCTTCTTTGGGTTAGCTTTGTTTTTATATGCTTCTAATAACTCGGCAATTTTCGAAGTTTGTTCGGGATATAAAGGCCCAGTTACTTCGTCGGTTACTTTGTAAGAAAAGCTTGCAATACTATTAGCTAGATTTTCTAACATATTACCTAAAGAACTATCGAAAGAACGTACCAGAGAAGTATAATACTGTAATTCTTCACCCAAAGCAGCAATAAATACATTATGTATTTTCATATTAATAGTGCCATTTGGGTTGTCAACTTCACTAATGTGTCTTTGGCTAAATGTTTGGGCGAAAGTCTTTACATTGGATTTTACCAATTCTCGAATGGCTTTTTCAATGTCAATATGTTTGCTCATTTACTTTATTTTTATTAATAATTTTGTTATTTCAATATTTAAATAGTAGCTAAAATAACTAAAAATATCTCATTTTACGATTACTTTTTAACCAAACCTTCTAACAAATAGTACAATTGCTAAAATAGTAGTGATACCAACAGATATTGGGGTTATTAAAGATTTTTTATTGTTTACTTTTGGTATTTCTGTTCCAATTAATGACTCTACAATTTTTAGTCGACTTTTATATTTCTCAACTTCTACCAATGCCTCTTTTAAAGCATAATTAGATTCATCCCGGTCGTGAATGACTTTGTTAGAACGCTCTTGAAAAAAATAAAAAGGGACAAATCTCAAAAAATATGAGTTTGTCCCGTGTGGTGGAGCCAAAGGGAGCGAAGTCGAACTATTTTGGGGAAGATTTGAATTTAATCCCTACCATTAATACGTCTTTGCATATAATCAATTAGAGCATTTTCGGACATTCGTTGGTCGGACCAATTGTCTTGGACAATATCAGGTTGTCCGTCTTCAAGGACACTTAAATATTGTGTGTAAACTTTCTTTAATTTTGACGGCAATGACTCAATAATTCCTTCTTTTTGATTCTTATATTCAAATTCTTGATGTTCCCCATACCATTCCTCAAAAACCCACTTTCCTTTTTTAAAATTGAATGTATATCCATCATCCTCCTCTAGATTCAATTCTAATTGATCATTTTCAGATGGTGAATATTCAAAATCAAAAACATTTACTGTGTTAAGTCGTCTTAGAACTTTACGCCTTTCAATCTTGTTGATTAAATTTGGTGGTATCATCATACCAATTGTCACCATT
>Ga0209771_1001692_pt1 | contig 14002 bp, 18 predicted proteins | sample SaaInl59LU_5_DNA_FD_184639 | JGI IMG/M metagenome (GOLD analysis project Ga0209771, IMG submission 184639) | Marine microbial communities from expanding oxygen minimum zones in the Saanich Inlet - ESP_59LU_5_DNA (SPAdes) (version 2) | ecosystem: Environmental > Aquatic > Marine > Intertidal zone...
GGCTTTGTCCATACTTCCTTCATTATTGTTTCCCAACTCTCGTTCGCTAGATGTCTCTTGGCTGGTCGAATGATCGCTAGTGTCGCTGCCAATTGTTCTACCGATTGCGGCTTCAATTGCTTCAGCAGTGCTCCGTGCCCGTTTAGATGAAATACGTTTTCGCTGAAGTCCTTGTGTTCCAGTAGTTCCCATAAGGGTTCCCTTTCCATTAGTTCTGTTAGATGTTCTTCGTCCCTAACGTCTTTGTATATGCTTACGTTAAGGAAGTCTAGTTTAAAGTAGCCACGTTCTTCTGCTGCCTTATGTTCAACTGTGGCCAAGTTGTCAATAGGATTGTGCGGAATCTCTGTTGCGTAGACTCCGGTGTTGTGCTTCTTACCTGTGTTTAACTTTGCTACACGATGTTCAAGTTGTGATAAAATGATATCTCTGTCTGCAAAGTCTATGTCAATATCAGGCAAACTGTTTCTCCAATTTACGTGCTTTCTTAGTAGCCATATCCCATTTCATTTTACTAACACGGTCTTTCATAGTAATGCCTAACAAATGATCTAATTCATGTAGATAACACCGTGCCGAGTATCCTGTAATCTTTACTTGTTGTTTTTCTAGTTCTTCATTATAAAATTCAACTAATATTTCTTTAGGACGTTTGACTTTTACATATACATTAGGAAAACTTAGACAGCCTTCGACATCTAATGTAGTCTCTTCAGTAAACTGTAACACTGTAGGGTTAATACATAACGTACTATTATCTTCACTATCGCCCATTACAAATGCTTTAAAATTTAATCCTACTTGGCATGCACTTAGACCAATACCATTTGACTCTAGCATCATTTTGACCATATCTGCTTTAAGTTGTTTTGGATCATACTGAGGATTTTCTAAATTAAAATCATCTAATTCTTTATTTAAAATTGGATCTGGATAATATACTAATTTCATAATTTACTTTCCTTTGCTATATCTTTAACTAATTGTACATCGTTAGGCAAGCGTTTAAAGCGTAGTGCCCAATGCTCTGGGTTAATTACATGATAAATCATGCCTAATTGTTCGTCATTAAATTTACTTAACATTTCTTTACCACTTGCACAATTTAATACAAGCCAAGGTGATATCTTTCCATCTTTAATGTGCCACACTGCTCTATTCAAGCTTATATAATTAAAATAGCTATTCCAATGTGCGTTATTTTCTTCAGCCCATTCTATCATAGTTTTTACACTGCGTTCCAGTGCTGTAGATACATTTTCTTTTAAAATTAGTTCTACAGCATACTTTTCATACATTTCGTCTCTGCACCAATGATCTAATTTAACCCCACTAGTAACTACATAATCGATGTACTTCTCGGGATATAATGGACGAACATTATTAACAAAACTACCAAACTTTACAAATGCATTATAGTATGAACTTGCACAAAAGTCCTCGTATGTTTTTTCTTTTTTATTTCCGGCACTTAGTTTATAGAAACGCCCAAACGCATAAAAACCAAGACGAACACGCTTTTCGTCTTTTTGTAAAGCACGCCTTTTCTTTTCGCACATATGCGCAAAAAGAGTTTTCTCTTTTACATATCCGCTGCCGCAATATTCGCATACATATGGTTTAGAGTTTGACTTCAATGTCGTGCTCTTCTGCAAGTGCTTTAAGTTCTTTTTTTGTATATAGTCCAGCAAGTAATTCTACCTCATCTGTTTTCATGTTGGGATGAATTTGTTCTAGTAGTTTAACAGCCTTGTCATTACCGCCTGCTTTCTTTTTAAAACCAATCCAAGGATGAAACTCATTCTTACCAGTTGCGCCACTCATACACAACAGTTGCCACATTAATTTTTGATGTCCGTTTTCTTTACCTACACCAATAGTATTAAAGTGTTTGTTGTAATACTCGTTGGTCTTAAAGATAGCAAGCTCTTGCTTTTCACGACTGCCGCTTACACTAGCAACATATCTATTCAACAACCAAAAACTGATTTGTTTTTTGTGATCGTCTTCTAGATGATTCCAAATGTCTTTTTCGCCATTGTCAACCCAACTGAGGATTTCTTTTATTGCGATCTTTTCTGCTGCCATGTGTCAACGTCCTCTGGTGAATTAATCTCTACTCCATTAAATTGTACACTCAAACAACCAATTTGCCAACCGTTTTTTAGCCAGCGTAGTTGTTCAAGTTTTTCAACACGCTCTTCTTTTTCAACTTGCATACTTGGATACATTTGTAATGCATTCTTATGATAACCATAAACACCTAAGTGCCATTCGCCGTAGCCTGTCATACCTCTGCCAAACCATAGTGCTTGGTCGCCAGCACGTACCATCTTAACTGAGTTAGGGTTGTTCTGTTCTTCTTCTGACATCTTTGCAAACACTGTGCTTATAGGATAATGTTGCAAACTAAAAATACATTTTTCAATCATGTCGACTGTAACATCAGGCATGTCGCCTTGTACATTAACAAAGTAATCAAACTCATCAAGTGTGCGCATTGCTACAGCGCCAGCACATCGTTCTGTACCGTTTTCATAATCTTCTAGATCCATAATGCATTTGCCTGCACCCATTAGATTATATATTTCTTGATTGTCAGTAAGCACATACGTTGGTAGGTTAGACGCAATACAAGCGTCATACACACGTTGTATCATAGGAACGCTATCTAACAATGCAAGTGGTTTTCCAGGGTAGCGTGTGCTGCCGTATCTAGCGGGTATAAGAATAGCGGTGGATTTCATCTACTGTCCTTTCAAAATCTTCTAGTCGCAGCATATTAGGGCCGTCACTGGGTGCGTTATCTGGGTCAGCATGTACCTCTAAAAAGAAATCCCTAATCCCCAAAGCACTAGCTGCACGAGATAGGCCAGGAACATAATCCCTATTGCCGCCGCTACTACCTCCAAGGCCGCCTGGCTTTTGTACACTGTGCGTGGCGTCGAGTACAATAGGTACGTTAAAATTATCAAGCATATAGCTAAGGCCGGTGAAATCAACAACCAGAGTATTATATCCAAAGCTAGTTCCCCTTTCAGTTATCCAGACTTCTTTAGCGTCTGTACACTTACTTAGTATTCCTGCGACATCCCAAGGTGCAAGAAACTGTCCTTTTTTAATATTAACAATCTTACCTGTGTCAACTGCACGACGAATTAAATCAGTTTGACGACAAAGGAATGCAGGAATTTGTAATACATCTACAATATCTCCGTATCCACTAATAGCATCAATTTGATTATTAGTATGCACATCAGTAAGTGTCTTTACACCTATTGTTTCTTTAAGTGCTTTAAAGTCTACCATTGTATTAGCAAGCCCTACGCCACGCTTACCGCTCATGCTTGTACGATTTGCTTTATCGTAACTTGCTTTGAAATAGTAGTCAATACCGTATTTGTCACATACACGTTTACACTCACGTGCAATCTCTGCACTTTGTCCTAAACTTTCATGCTGACACGGTCCTGCAATAATTCTCATTGTTCATCCTTGATTAAATAATATGTTGTTACTAACTTGTCCATTATTTTTTTAAGTGTTGGATTTTTCGAAGCTACTTCGCATAAGTTTTTCCACTCACCGTAGTCTAATAACTCGCCTTGTGCTCTTGCAACAGCACCTGGATCCCCGCCTATAATCCAACGAGGTATCTCAGGTTTGTCGCGGTAATGAGCATAGACAACACCGTCGCTGCGCTCGTATATCAATGCTTCACCTGGAATCATCTTAGCCAAGATTACTTGTCCATTAACTCTGCTTTGCGCTTCTCGATAGCTGCAAGGCGTTGAGCTTCTGCTTCAATATCAGCAGAATCTTTTTCTGCTTTTGCTGTTCCGTCTCGACCCATAACCATCAAGATGATTGCTGTGATCAACGGTGAGATAAGTAGTGCAACTAAAAACCAAAGCCATCCATTGCGTCCCCAGTTGTTAGCCCAGTATCCTACTAAAGCTGAAAATACTACTGCGATTAAAATAATATCCAATTTACTTCTTTCCTTTTACTTCAGTGCCGCTAGTACGACGAACAATGTCGTTGTGATTAAATTCAGCCCAGTACAGTTCAAAAGCGACACCGTCTTCTAGTCCTTCGAACTGATGAATCTTACCGGGCTTGACTTGTGTAAAGTCTCCTGCTTCAAGAATAGTTTCATCTACTAGTCCTTGATCATCTTGCCATACACGCACTAACATCTTGCCTGACTCTACAAAGAATCCGTTCCATTTAAATTCGTGTTCATGTTCTGAACACTTGTATCCTGCTTTGTATTCGATTCGATGAAACTCTAGTACACCGTTTGCATGAATTAGTTCTGTGGCACCCCACACCTTACCTGCTTTAATTCCCATGTTATTCCTTTCTTACAATAAGTTTGTATAATCTATTACTTCACTCTGTCTACTAATATCTTTAATAAAATAAGCACAAAGAGGCTTTGTACTGTCATCAAGTGGCACGGCTAATAACTGTCCATTTTTAGTCCTAGGAAAATACCACTTAACATCATTATAAAAATTTGTAACTTTGATGTCGCCGAACTCAAACTTAAAACTGCTTAACGGATTAAACAAGAATGCTTCAAATCCTCTGTCGTTAATGCTAGTTAAAGGCAGTACTTCTAAGTCATTTCCGCTTGTACTATCTCCGACAGCAATGTGCCAATCAATTGGCATCATTATTTCTTTACCATTAATTTCTAAAACCATTGCAGGACTATTAAAAGATTCTAAAAAAATTAAAGGAACAAAAAAGAAATCAGGTTCTTTTATATCCGAGTTATCTAATACAGCAAATTGTATTTCTTCTTCTAATTCATCAGGCATGTTAGTTAAAGAAAATGATTGATTTTCTAATGTTAATATTTTCATGTGTTTTAGTTCCAGTCTATTTTTTCTATAGTGAAGGGATATTCAGCTTCCTTATAGAATTTTTTACGTTGTGTTAAATGTCGCTTTGCGAACTTGCATGTACTTGTCAGATCCCATATCTGAACAAAGTCTTTGTCTTTTGCCTTTCTTACGCCTCTACCAATTGACTGGATAACCCTAACAAAACTTTTTCCAGGTTCAAGAAGAACAAGATTAAAGATACGCGGAATGTTAAGTCCAACAGCAGCAACACCATATGTAGCAATGATTACTTCATTGGTGCCTTCTCGAATTGTATCGTATGTTTCTTTCCTGTCCTTTACTTTGATAGCACCGCTTACAAATGTGCTGCCTGGAATAAGTTCTGCTAATGCTTCGCCTGCACTAATTCTATCTACTAGTATAAGTGTATTGCCTTCTTGTCTCACATTGTTCATTAGTTTTGCAATGTATTCAATACGTGCCTGATTTGTTACAAGATATTTTAATTCTGATTGATAATCACTGTGTGCTACAGTATCAATTAGCTGACAGATGTTTACATGGCATTGTGCTAGTACACCTTTGTCCTGCAACTCCTTAGCACTAATCTGTCCAATAACAGGACCTAAGCTAGCGTGAATGCTCTCAAACTCAAACTTCTCTTTAGGAACAGTACCAGTTAATCCCCAGCGGATAGGTGCGTTCTTTAGATTGCGTGTAAGCAAGTTTTTAAGTACTTCTGCTTTAGCCTGGTGTACTTCGTCTACAATAACTGTGCTTACGCCATCAAGAAACTCTGCAAGTGATAGTACTGCTGTACCATCTTTGTGTTTCTTGTCGAGGATATTAAGTGACTGCCAAGTACAAATAGTATGTGTCTTGTTCAACATCTTTCTGTCTCCAAAGTACACCCCTACGTCAAGTCCACAGTTGATGTAGTCTTCCTCAGTTTGTTCTACTAAGCTCTTATTAGGAACAATAACTAGACTACGCCCGTAAGGTTCACTGATGTGTGATAACGTAGCAGTTGTAATTGTCTTACCTGCGCCTGTTGCAATCTGCTGTAGACTCTGCGGATTAGAAATAAAGTTGTTGATTGCCTCAACTTGATAATCTCGAAGAATAATATCTTCGCCTTCTGCTGGATGACCCTTGGGCCATACAACACCTTGATCTTTCCAGTATGTTTCTGTTACTGTAGGAAAGTTAAATTGTACAGGATGTCTGTTATCTTCAATGTCTGCTATGTGTACATTATTTTTTGTAAGAACTTCTACAATAACATCAAGATGATTAACATACCCTGTACCGCCGATTCCAAAGAATGCAACCTTGCCATCCCAGCGTCCAAGTTTGTATTGAGGCATATACTTTGCATAAGGGACTTCGAACTTGAGAGCGTTTGCTAGTTTACGACGAACATCTACTTCTAGACCTTCTAGTTTAATGTTTACTTCATCTTCGATTATTAATTTACAACTAGCCATTATACCTCTGTAAGTTTTATTTTTTGGAATCTCGTAAAATGAGATACATCTGTATCGTAATGTATTACTAGATCAAAACTATTGAGCCAAGGTAACATTTTATGATTTAGTCTCCTACTTTCTAGTAAGATTGCTGCTTTGGGATCACATTCACTAGTAATTAATGGTTTATTTGGTTTATCTATACTAGTATAGACTATTTTACTATGTTTGTCAACCGGAGAGTTTAATTTATTTTCTTTAATATATTCGTTAAATCCGTTGCTATTTTCAGAACTTAATCGAAACTGTACACTTACTTGGTCGGGTGTAACTATATTTTTAAATGCATTATACGAGTTTACTAGTGCTTCGTATGGATTAGACTCGTCTAATAAAATAACTACAGGAAATCTATCAAGTTCAACTAATGTGTTTACTAGATGATCTGTATTCCACTTATTACTATTAACAAAGACAGTTGGTGTCTTTCGATTGGCAATGTTTTGTGTTAATACCGAAGATGATTCTACAGCATCTATGTTAAGCCCATATTTTAATGATCTGTCTTTAAATAGTAAAATATTATCCTTACTGACGTTACCTAATTCATAAATTAATGCGTCCTCACAATTAGGATGTAGATTTAAAAATTTAAAATCATATATGCCCGGAAGGTGATTTTCTTTTTTAAAATTTGATATAGTGTCATACAATTCTTCTACATTTTTTTCTAAGATAAAGTTTTTATCTTTAAATGCAGAAACAATTTCATAAAGATTTCTTTCACTGTATTCGTAATATTTTATTTTATTAACGGTGTCATAGTGATAAGGTTGAGAACTTATTTTATTATTAATTTGTTCTATAGCACTGATTAATTTTTTTTGAAACGAAAATCTTACTGCAATAAACGGGCTTTTATGACTTTCGTACAGCTGATCAACATCTAACGAATCTACTATTTTAATCCAACGACTGCGGTCAATTTCACGCAATGGATATTTTAAGTTTTGGATTGCATTGTCAAAATTATAATCTAATTCTGTAAACTGATCAGCATATTTAGATAGCTTTTCTTTTGATAATTCGTATTGACGGTCTGTCAATCCGGTGCCTTTGAATACTTGCCTTGCCAAACTATATAATAAATTATGGTCGCTGGATTCGATTTGTATTTTGGATTGGCCTTGCAAGCCTGCAAGAATTTCAAGAAGATCTTCAACGGTGTTAGCTACATTTTTCATACGTACAGTATAACTTAAATTAGCTTAGGTGTCAAGTTCTTTAATGGCAATCCTACTGCAATTTCTTCTATAGTATATTCGGTGTGAGCGTAGTCATTGAGCCATTGTGTTCTATCTGGCATCATAGGATTTTCTATATCATACAAGAAGTCAATGTCGTTGCCTACAGGATAAGCAAGACTATGAGTACTAACAAAACTAGGTACACCGGCTATAACAGAATGTATGCCAGGATTGCTGCTATAGCTAATAGTACAATGTACATTATCAAAGCCCATATCAAAATCATCGTAACTGCCGCTTATCTTTACTGGTTCCTGTCTGTACACATTTTTAAGTCCACGCTCAATGTGTTCTAGTCTACAACGAGGATGCGGCCGAAATAGTATAGGCCGTTCAGTGTGCTTACGTATCTCATCATATGTTTCTAAGAACCAGTTACTCATACGTGACATGTTTTGCCACTGCAAACTTTTGTCGTGCTGTCCTGCTATTAGTATATACTCGCCGTCTGTGCGCCAGGGCTTTACCTCCAAGTTAAGTAAAGTAGCCCTATTACTGCTATTGCCTATATCGCCAAAGTAAGCATCTCTGTTAATACCATTTAATCCAACCTTCCATGTTGTGCCTCGTTTGATTCCGCCGACTTCGAGTACTATTACAGGTTTATCTAACTGTCTATTAATGTCCCAGATTTGTTTATTCTGTCCCATGCGCCCGTTCCAAAGAACACTCCATATAACAGCAACATCGTAATTGTCATAGTGATCCATAACTCTATATGGTTCGTTATAGATTACTGTATGTCCTGCATCGATAATACTTTTAGCAAATGCTTCAAAAACTGGCTTACTGTTCAGTGCACCATAATCTGTGTAGAGGCAGAAAATCATTTGTTAAATACTCCAGTATACTATTTAACAAGGATTAAGATATGCCGGCAATAACAGTGGTTACAACATTTCACCCAGCAGGATTAACAAAATACGGACAGCGATTCCTAGATAGTTTTGCTGCAAGAGTCGACAAACGCATTAAGTTATTAGTGTATGCCGAAAACTGTAAGCCTATTAATCCTGATCCAAGTCGCATTGAGATATTAGATGCTAAAGAGGTGTTGCCTAAACTAAATGCATTTAAAGCAAAGTGGGGACATGTTCCTAAAGCTAATGGAGATGTTAGTAATGAACCACAGCGTCACACACGTAAGGATTGGGACAAGCAATTCAAGTGGGACGCTGTACGCTTCGCTAATAAAACTTATGCTGTGTATGACGCTGTAACACGCTCTAAGGACTGGTGTGTATGGATGGATGCTGATACCTTTGTACACAGTGATTGGAGTTACGAAAACTTTTTAGAACTGTTACCTAAAGATGCATACATTACATATGTAGGCAGAGGTAAAGGATCACAGACGTGGCCCGAGTGTGGCTTTTACGGATTAAACTTAAATCATCCTGTGTGTCACGAGTTTCTTAAAGAGTTCGAACGTATGTACGAAGATGCAGAAAACGGAATGTTCTTGTTAGATGAATGGCACGACAGTTACATCTTTGGCGAAGTATTAAAAATGTATAATCAATTTCCGTCACATGATTATAGTGCAGATATGTATTTACGTGAAGCTAAGTCAGGCGGAGGCGGACATCCACTAATTAACGGACCATTGGGTAAATGGATTGACCATATGAAAGGTGGCCGCAAGGACAAAGGCAAGAGTTTGAAAAAAGACATTATGGTTAATAGAAAAGAAGCATATTGGAATGAAATTTAGTTTATGGACGGATTATGGCGCACTTAATAGCAGACCGGTGTTTGATGCTTTTGCAAATAGCCTTGTGGACAACGGCTATACTGTTGTTTATAATGATAACACTGCCGACGTTGATGTTATTTGGAGTGTTCTTTTCCACGGCCGCATGGCTAGAAACAAAGCTGTCTGGGAAAACAAAAAGCCTACTATAGTCCTCGAAGTTGGAGGAATAAGTAGAGGTGTAACATGGAAGGTAGGATTAAATGGAATCAACAGAACTGCTTACTTTGGTGAGCAAGACAATGATAGGACTAGGGCTGATCACCTGGGATTGGTTTGTAAGCCTTGGCGATCCAACGGCGATTTTATTTTAATATGCGGACAACACGATAAAAGTTTACAGTGGCAACACATGCCACGTATGAGCAACTGGGTTATAGGGACAATCGAAGAAGTACGCAAACACACAAGTCGACCCATAGTGTTTCGACCCCATCCTAGGTGTCCACTACTGCATATAGAAAAAGAATATAAACATGTATACAGACAAGATCCAAATAAAATTGACAACACTTACGATAATTTTGATATGGAGTTTAATAATGTCTGGGCTACTATCAGTTACAGCTCTAATCCGGGAATTCACTCTTGTATCAATGGTGTTCCTGCTTTTGTTAGTACCCATAGCCTTGCTTACGATGTTGCTAACGACATAGACTTTTTACACGATATAGAAAATCCTGTAATGCCAGATAGGCAACAATGGCTTAATGACTATGCACACACCGAATATACAATCGAAGAAATATCTCAAGGAATTCCGTTAAAGAACTTGACATCTAAACTAATTTAAGTTATAATATATGTATGATATTAAATTTAGAAGATTGCTTAGAACACCTTGCAGGACTGCGTGAGTCTCCTGTAACCTTCACTATTGAAAAAACTGACTATACTATCATAACTAGTATTGCCAAACAGTGTTTCAAAGGTACAGCATTAACTGATAGACAGTCTGCACTTATGCAAGAAAAGCTGCAAACTTATCGCGATCAATTTATTAATTTAGACTGGGACTTTGATTATGCAGTTGAGCAGTTGCGCCAGCCGTTGCGCCATATTGATAGAAGCAAATACATTAAATTACAAGACAATAATATTGTAGTTAGATTTCCTTTTAACAAAACTGACATTTGTTATGTACAAGAATTTTCAAGCACTGCTGACGGGTATCATCATCAAAAAGGTACTCATATGCACTCGTTCGATTACACCGAACGCAATGTACTAAATTTACTAGATAGATTTACTAAAAAAGAATTTACGATTGATGAAGAGCTTTTAGAAATTTATAATAAAGTAAAAGTTATAAATGACAATCCACAAGATTATCTTAGTGGTATTTTAGACACAGAGTTAGTTAACATTCATTCTAATTTAATGCCTGTTATAAAAGATGAAGTAGGAGATTTTACTTCAGAAAATATGTTACAGTTTGTTGATCGTAGATTTAGGTATGGATTTAATTACATTAATTTGCCAACTGATCAGTCTACTCTTGTAAATCAAATCGTGTGCCGAAAAAACAAGCAATTCCAAAGCCGACCATCTATGCATTCATTGCATAACATTTTAGATGCATTATGGAAATTAGATAGATTTCCCTTGTTAGTAGTATTAGACAACGAGCCAGAAAATCAATTACATGAACTTGCAAATCATTTTAGAGATATTTTAAATCCAGAAGAGCAGAGTGTGCTGTTTCGTTTAGAAGACAAAGATGCAGGTTTTAACCAATTAATTAAAGACAGAAAATTAAACAACTGGGTTGACAGTACTACAAAAGTAGTGTATATTAGTAAGAATAAGTTGCCAAAATTACTTGTTAAAAATGAATGGAAGCCTAGTGCTGTGTTTAGTTTTTCAAGTTCAATGGACCGTTTTGTGAATAGTTATGTTTCATTTAACTGTGACTTGATAGTATACAGAGAAGAACACCTGAGTCCAATGAGGAGACATTCGAGATATTATGCCTAGATGTAAATTAATTATTGAAGATGAAGTAAACATCAAGATCGAAGGTCTTGATGTAGATGTACGTCGACAGCTTGCTAACGCATTAAAGTTTGAAGTTCCTTATGCAAAGCATATGCCGCAATACAAACTAGGACGCTGGGACGGTAAAGTCGCTTTCTTCGGTATAGGCGGTAGTGGGTATGTTAATCACTTAGACGTAGTACAGCGTGTACTTACAAAAAATAATGTTGAAATTGCAGACATCGAAGATCGCAGACAGTCGATTGAATTGAACTTTAAACCAGTTACAGAGCGCTATTGGGCAGACCAAGGTGTGTGCTGGCCCGAAGGTCATCCTGTAGCAGGTACAGAAATTATTCTTCGCGACTACCAGGTAGAAGCAATTAATAACTTTTTAAATAATCCGCAGAGCTTGCAACAGATTGCTACTGGTGCAGGCAAAACTATTACTACAGCAACGCTGTCACACATAACTGAGCCTTACGGACGTAGTCTTGTAATTGTTCCTAACAAATCGTTAGTAGAACAAACAGAAGAAGACTACATCAACTGTGGGCTCGATGTTGGTGTGTACTTCGGCGACAGAAAGAACCTAGGTAAGACTCACACAATTTGTACTTGGCAAAGTTTAAATATACTTGACAAGAAGCACAAGGACGGAGCAGCAGTGTTATCACTGGCTGAGTTCTTAGATGGTGTAAGCACAGTTATTGTCGACGAAGTACACATGGCAAAAGCAGAAGTTCTCAAGAACCTTCTTACACGCAACCTGCGTAATGCACCTATTCGCTGGGGACTAACCGGAACAGTGCCTAGAGAGAAGTTTGAGTTTGAAAGTATTCATGCTAGTCTTGGTCCAGTCATTGGCAGTATTACAGCAAAGTCTTTACAAGACAAAGGTGTGCTATCAGAGTGTCATGTTAACGTAGTACAATTAATTGATGTGGTAGCACATTCAGATTATCAAAGCGAACTAAAGTACTTAACATCGGATACAGCACGTTTAGAGTATATTGGTAAAATGATGAACACAGTATCACAAACAGGCAACACACTAATCTTAGTAGACAGGATTAGTGCAGGTGAAACACTAGCAGAACTAATACCCAATAGCACATTTGTAAGCGGTGCAGTAAAAGTAAAAGATAGGAAAGAAACATATGATACAATACGTGAAGGAACTAATGAGGTTATTATCGCAACCTATGGCGTTGCAGCCGTTGGTCTTAACATTCCTCGTATTTTTAACTTGGTTTTATTGGAGCCTGGCAAGAGCTTCGTTAGGGTAATACAAAGTATCGGTAGAGGCGTTCGTAAGGCAAAAGACAAAGACTTCGTACAAATATGGGACTTGACATCAACATGCAAGTTTGCGAAGCGACACTTGACTCAGCGTAAGAAATTTTACAAAGAAGCAGAGTACCCATTTACTATTGAGAAAGTGGATTGGAATTAAATGAGAATATTAACACTAGATAACGAGTGCTTTAACTTAGACGATTTGCCAGAACAAATTGAAGACGATATACGCTTTAGTGTACTAGATAATAGTGATCCTAAAAGTCCTGACTTCTTCTTTGTTCCGTTGATTTTCTTAGAAAGTTTTAGTGCCCCAGCAATGGTATTAGAAATAAACGGACACGAAGTTACTATGCCAGTAGACTGGAGCATTGCTGTTGGCTGTTCAGAAAGCGGTATGGATTTAGAAGTATTACCTTTAACAAGTATTAACGATAGAGGGTTTGAAGCATTTCTTTTCAACCCATTAAAAAGTTTTAAAACAGAGTTTGCAAAAATTAATATTGTAAATTTCTATACAGATGTTAAATGGTATTTTCCTAAGATGAAAAACGGACAACTACTAAGTGTTCCAATTACAGAAGGAAAGAATCCGCTGTGTGCATATTTTGTTAAAGATATTAGCCGCCAGTGTGAAGTAATTGAATATAGCTTGTTAATGTAAAGGAAATAACAATGGGAATTAAAGCAGGAAAAGTATGGGGGTCTACAGAACTCATCCATGCAAACGGTGTACTAGAGTTTCATCGTATTGAGTTTAACAAAGGATTTAAATGTAGTGAACACGAACACGAGTTTAAATGGAACGGCTTCTTTGTAGAGTCAGGACAGATGCTTGTGCGTGTATGGCAAGATGATCAAGGACTAGTAGATGAAACTATTTTAAACGCAGGAGACTTTACGCAAGTTAAGCCAGGAAAAATTCACCAGTTTGAAGGTTTAGAAGATGGTGTCGCCTTTGAACTTTACTGGGCAGAGTTTAATCACAATGATATTAAACGACGCACTTCAGGCACTCAAGTAGAAAGTAAAAGTAAAAAATGATGAAAGAATATTTTAATTTTAACGGCGTAGCAAAGCGTCAAGAGTTTTGGGCAGTACACATTGTCTCAATTCTAGTACTGATTGTTGCTATGGCAATGCTAGAAGGCGCTGGAGCACTAGGCGCACTTACTGCATTAATTATCCTTGTTGGTGCATTTTGGGCAGTACTTGCTGTTACTGTAAAACGCTTGCGTGATGCAGGCCTTAGCACTTGGTGGTTACTAACAGTACTTGTTCCTTATCTAGGTACAGTTGCTACTATTGTATTTGGATGCATCGGAACAGCAAAGCAAGATG